>UMIX01006238.1_pt1 | contig 8985 bp, 9 predicted proteins | sample 1965891 | NCBI WGS metagenome assembly UMIX01 (sample SAMEA4836136, study PRJEB28245) | human gut metagenome | biome: gut microbiome; material: fecal sample | place: Denmark | collected 2008 | reverse complement strand
AGGAATTTATTTTCTTATAAATTCATATATAAACGATAATGAAAATTCGGAAGATGCAGAAGACGGCAATAGTTATAATTATTATAACGGTATAGCCGAAATCGGAGATTTTTCAAATTACGGAAGTCTTGATAATTCACAATATACAAAAGCGGAATTTAAAGAACATTCGGACGGTTTATATGGGGAGTTTTGTGACGGATTTACATTTACGGTAAAAAACCCGAGTGAAAACGAACAGGAGATAAAACTTGATAAAGCGATAAATCTTATGGTTGAAACCGACAGAACAGACAGTGAAATTGACAATTGGGCAGACGAATATTACCGACTTGACAGTGAACTTTTAAGTATGAGAGCGAAAAATTGTATGAGTGATGACGGAGAAATTCAAGTTACAGATGAGGAAAATGCTCTTGAAACAAAGATGGAAAATATAAATAACAGCATACTTTCAAAAATTGTTGACGGGGCAGAGATTGATGTAAGCGTGCAGTTTACGGACGGAAGTGTTCAAAGCGAAAAAATCAGAATTTCTTACAATAACGGCAATTGCGGCGGGGAAGATAATTTCCCGAGTATTACTTTCAGATTGGTGTGAGTTTGGTTTAGCGAATAGTCAAACTAATAAATTTTTAAATTATTTGCATTAAACACTGTGAAATTCAAAGACGGGACTGTTTCTCACCCAATCACTCGCTAACAGCACCAAAACGCATAGAGTGGTGGGTGACGGTATTTTCTCTTAGCATACCGCCGGCTTTAGGTGGCGTTGCCACATCTCAATCTTACATCTATTCAGTTGTAGTTCCTCATAAAAGGAATTTTATTTTACTGTACAGAATGTATATTTGTCGATGCTTTTTTAAAAATACTGAAATTTGTTGAAAAATCGTTGACATTTACGTATAATGAGTATATACTAATACGATTTAGATTCAGTAAAATCTATTTGGGCGGCTTGGGATAAAAGGAGATATTATTATGCACGATTTCGAGTATGTTCCAAAAGAAGAATGGAAACCGATTAGAGATGAACTTTTTGAAATTATCCACAGATTACAAAACGAAGTAAGAGATGATTTTACTTTTCAATATCATTTTGTGGGCAGCAGCAAACGAAATATGATAACTCGTGACCGAAAATCTAACAAGGGTTTTGACTTTGATGTAAATATTGAAGTGAATGACCCGGACGAAGATTATTCTGCCGAAGAAATACGAAAAATTCTTCATAAAGGTCTCGATAAAATCACTAATCCCTATGGATATTCGATTTTCGGATATGATTACACCGAAGATTCCACCCGTGTTCTCACCATCAAAGTAAAAGATCAAGCCAACTCTCGTATCTTGCATAGTTGTGACTTTTGTATTATATATGAGTGTAGCGAAGGACGGCAACAATATATTCGCTATAACAAAAAACAACGCAGTTATTCGTGGGAATATCAGCCCAAAGGGTATTATGCTCTACCTAACAAAATTAAGTGGGTTAAAAAACATAAACTGTGGCAACAAGTCAGAGATAATTACATACATAAGAAGAATACAAACACTGATGATAATAAAAAGTCTAGATCAATTTTTGCTGAAACAATTCATCAAGTCTGTAAGCAAAATGGATATTATCGATAACAAAAGCGGAGGATAAGTTATTATGTATTGTAAAAATTGTGGTAGAACTGTAGATGATACTTCATCATATTGTAATAACTGCGGAGCACGGATTGATAATAAGCCAAATGCCGATGCTTCTGAAGATAGTTTAAGTTTGGGATTCGCTATCTTTGGATTTTTTATTCCGATTGTAGGTTTAATCCTCTTTCTCATATACGAAGGAAAGAAACCCAAACGAGCTAAGTCAGCAGTCAAAGGTGCCTTGATTGGCTTTATTACTGAAATCGTTTTAGCTATCATTCTTGTAATTCTGTATGTCGTTTTTGCTGCTTCGCTTGTTAATAATATATCAAATGATATTGAATCTAATATACCTGCAATTGGTGATGTGTTTAGAGAAGAAACGACAGATAAAATTTTAGAAAAAGATGTTGACGTTTCTTTTGGAGAATTCAAAGTAACTAATAATGGATACTATTCCGAAACCTCACTTGATATTACAGTAAAAAACAAAGCTGAAAAACAGTGCACCTATTACATAACAATTGAAGCAGTCGATGCAAACGGTGCAAGAATTGACACAGATATGATTTACGCTGATAGATTAGGTGCCGGACAAGAGATATATTTGAAAGCTTTTGAATACGTAGATCAAGAAAAATTAAATCAATTCAAAAACGCAACCTTCAAGGTTTTAGAAATAAACAAATATGATTATTAATTTTTCAAGAGAGGTGCTATATGGGAAAACATTTTTTTGATTTCGAGGACGGAGATTTTGCTAATTCTATCTCTGACAATATGGCAATAGATTCTGACGGAGATTTATTGATGAGGATGGGAGATAATATGGCAATGGATATGGATTCAGGAGAATTACATATTATATCCGGTTTGTCTAACAATGAAGATGATGATTAAAATAACGACAGCAGTGAGATATTAATCTTACTGCCATATAACGAATGATTTTTCTTGTTGCTATCGCATTTAAGGCTTTCGCCGTTTTGTTCAAGCCGCCAAACAGCAAGCTGTTTGGCTACAGAAAAATTGCGTAAGCTAAAAGTATTGTGGGCTTTGCCCACAACCACAACCTTTGAAAAGGTTGACCAAACTATTATAATTGTTTGGCAGGAATTTTGATGCTTTTCAAAATCTGTAATTTAATAAACATACAAAAAGACCGCTATCATCAAAATAGCGGTCTTTAAATATTCAATTATCAATATGACTGTATTGCAGAGAGCATTTTTTCAGGTGTTATTTGTGTATATTTCATTCCGTCAAACACAAGGTCATTGCCGTCAAAGGTATAATCATATGTGTCTGTCTGCTCGCCGTCCATATCATAAACGGCTGTCACCTTATTGAGTTTTGTATTGTATGTGAAATATGTAAATGTTGTGCCGTAGGAGTTGCAGTACATTCTGCCGTCCTCGCCAAAGTAATAGTAAAGTCCTGTTCCGCTGTCCCATGCGCCTACAAGTTTTTCGTCTATCTGCGGATTTTCCGGTGCGCTTGGAACAAAGGTCGGATTATCCACCTTTTCAAGCACTGAATCTTCACCGTTATTTGTAATTGTAATTTTTTTGCCGTCCTCGGCAACTGTATATGAATACTCGCCGTTAATGCCGAACATAAGCTGACATTTAAAGGTTTCTTCGCCTGTACTTTCGTCAGTGCCGACCGAATATTTGCCGCAATATCCCATATTTCCCACAATAATCGATGCTCCGCCTTTACCGTTAAACAAAAAAGTAAAACTTTCAAGTTTAGAGCCTGCGCCTTCCGCTATTCTCCAATATCCGGCAAATGGGTCTGCCGGATTTTCCAGCGGTGCATGCAGAGCATCAAGGCTGAAATTCACTTCTTCGGGTGCGGTTGTCTGTGCCTGTGTCGCTTGAGTTTCTGTCGGTGTACTGCTACTCGATTCGGCATTTGTGCCGTTTGAACAACCGGCCGCAGTTATGACAAGCATTGAACATACAAGTGTGGTTATAATCGACTTAGTAAAAATTTTTTTCATTGCAAAATTACTCCAAATTTAATTTTGAGGCGGTTTTTCCTCAACATATTAATTTTATTATTATCTGCTGTAAAAGTCAATATCGTTGCAATAATTTATGCACACCGTTGTGTCAGCGGTATCTGATTTGTGCGGTTTTCTCCGAAAAGCCTCCGAGTTTTGTATAAACTTTTGCTTCAACATCAACGGGCACTTCATAAATAATAATGCATACGGCTTTTTCGTTATCTTCGCTGTTTTCTTTACTGCGGCAGTAAGTTATGTGGGGGCTTGTATATCTTTCGGAGTAGTACATATTTGTACATACCACGGTATCGTCTTTGTTGTCTAACTCTACCGCACATAAGTATAACGAATATTTTTTAAAAAATTCGTCGTTATATCTGTTGTCAACATTAATTACATCACCCATAGGCATAACTTTGCTGTATATCTCATTTAAATAGTTTAAGCTGTCATATGTATCTTTGGTACTGCGTATTCCCATTAATGTACCGGAAACCGTATCTGTAAGGTTTATTATTTCGTCTATTGCGTTGCCCTTTAAGTCGTCGGAGTACACATATTCGTCAATAGCGTCAGCATATACTGTGTTGATTGGGTCTTTATAATAAAAGTTACTTTCATCGTTTGTTTTGTCGCTATAACCCGAAGTTGATATATAAACATACCGTGGAGTAAATTCAAAACTTCTTAAACAAATGATATTGCACACCAAAAGCACTGTAATAGGCACAAGGCACATAGCAAGCCGTATAAATATATTGCAATTTAAATACTTTACCGCATATATAATGAAAGCGACGCTTAAAGCAATCAAAAACCACAGCAGTACGGGGACGCAAAAGCTGTATACAATAAATTCGCCGACTATCAGAACAGCCTCCGTAATGATTATTGCTTTCATATTATTTATTGTGAGCGAGTGGTAAATATATCTGTATGCCGAAAAAATGCCTGCGCCCAGAACAAGTATAAACAGTTCCATAAAAAAAGGCATAGCTTTTGCATACATTTCTTCTTGAAAAAATATTCTTGTTGCAAAGAGTATCGTATTTTCTGCAATTAACACGATAAACAGAAATAAAGCCGTGTTGTCCAAAACAGAGTGTTTTTTGTATTTTTTTTCTTTTTCTGCCTCTTTTTCTGCCTGTTGTTCCTGTAACTGAACGGCATCATCGTTTTCCGTGTTTTCTTCACCGTAAAATTTAAATTCGTTCATATTATTCCTATATTCCTTATTTTTGATATATTCAGAATTTTCTGCCTGTTTATTATAATAAGAAACAAAATTGTTTGTCAATACTTTTTGTTTGGTTATCAGGATTTGCCTAAGAGTGGGTTTCGTTAAATAATAAGGTTTTGTTCTGAAAGTTTGGTCAACCTTTAATAAAAATCCAAAAAATCATACAAAAAGTCCTGCAAAGCATTAAAGCCTTACAGGACTGATTATAATATACAATTTTAAATAAAACTTATGCGGCGGAAGATACGATTCTTTTGCCTTTCCAAGTGCCTCTCTGCCAACGGATAAACACAATAATTCCTCTGAATATTTCATCGCACGCCATACCTATCCATACGCCTGCAAGTCCCATATTCATTACAATTCCGAGCACATACGCAAGCAGTACGCTTATGCCCCACATTGAGAAGATTGCAAGTATTGTCGGGAATTTTACATCGCCTGCGGCTTTCATGGAGTTAATGATTACAATGTTTGTTGTTCTGCCTATTTCAAGGAAAATCGAAATGAACATCATATTTGAAGCAAGCTCGACAACTGCCATATCGTCTGAAAATGCTTTGAAAGTATATCCCGATACAAGCCAGTTAATAACGGCAATGGAAATCGAAACTATCATACCGATTCTTAGCGTTTTCATAACTCTTTTATATGCAAAGTCGTAGTCGTTTGCGCCAACGCTGTGTCCTACAATTATCTGCGTTGCAATGGCAGCGGAATAAGCAAACATATATGTAAAAGTACACATCATATTTGCGTAAATTCGTGCGTTAATTGCGACCATTCCCATTGTGTTGATAAGTGCCTGCAGCACAAGCTGTGAAAAGTTATAGCTTATGTTTTCACCTGCGGTCGGGATTCCGAGTTTTAACAATTCTTTAAGAATATTTATAGGGAACGGGTGGAGGTATTTAATACCGAGTCTGCCTTGAATAACCTTATAGAAGTAAATAATTGCGGCTACAAGCGCAAAAATACGGCTTAAGCATGTAGAAATCGCAACACCCTCTGTGCCAAGGTCAAGAAAAGAAAGCGGGCCGTAAAGGAAACAGTAGTTACCCACGATATTTACAATATTCATACCGAGGGATACAAACATTCCGAATCCCGTTTTGCCGTGGCTCATAAATATTGATGAAAAAGCATTGAAGACCGCCTGTGTAAATATTGTACCGCCGACTATTTTCATATACATATTGGCGTCAGGTATCATTTCGGCAGGTACCTGCATAATAATAAGTAGGGGTTCGCTGAACAAAAATACAATAAGACTTATTACCACGCTTAGCGCAAGGTTAAATGAAATTGCAACCGTGTAGATTTTATTCATTTTTTCAAATTGCTTTGCGCCGAGGTATTGGCTTACAATAACGCCCGTTGCACTCGATATAATGTTGAACGCAAGGTTTAAAAATCCGAGAATAGAGTTTGCATTGCCTATTGCACCGACTGCAATGTCATTGTAGTTTGACAGCATAATAGTGTCAATGTAGCCGAGCGAAAGTCCGAGCAGTGACTGAAAAAATATCGGCAATGCAAGACTGAATACCGTTCGTTTTAAGGGATCAACTTGTTTTTTCTTTAATTTGGCAGACGACTCAGCCATAAAAAAACACTTCCTTTACAAGATGTATGTTGACTTTATATTTTAATATTGTATAATAAGGTCAGAAAATAAACCTTATATTGCTTATAATTGTTTTTAAGATTTTATATTATGAAAGGATAAATAAAATGAAAATTTGCGTATTCGGTGCTTCAAGCGAGCAGATAGAGAAAATTTATATAGATACCGCCGAAAGTCTGGGCAGAGCGATTGCAAACCGTGGCGATGCCGTAATTTACGGCGCAGGAAAATACGGTGTAATGGGTGCGACCGCAAGGGGCGTAACCTCTGAAAAAGGTGAACTTATAGGTGTAGCGCCTGAATTTTTCAAGAAAGACAATGTTCTTTACGACAAGTGCACAGAACTTGTTTTTACGGACACAATGCGTGAGCGTAAAGGTGTAATGGAAGACCGTGCGGACGCTTTTGTAATTTGCGCAGGCGGTATCGGCACTTTTGAAGAATTTTTTGAAGTGCTTACTCTCAAGCAGCTTAGTCAGCACAGAAAGCCGATTGTTATGTACAATGTAAACGGATATTACGATTCACTCATAAATATGATGAAAAAGTCCGTATCAGAGGGCTTTATGAGTGACGATTGTCTTAAACTCTTTACCGTAGCAAATACCGAACAAGAGGTTTTTGAGCAGATAGACAACTATAAAGAATATACCTACGATAAGTACGGCTTTTTAAGGGACGGTGACAACAATGGCTGATCGTTGTGACCAATGCACATATTTTGTGGAAGATGACGAGTACGGTGACTACTGTTCTTTGAGTCTTGATGAAGACGAAATGGAAAAGTTTTTGACAGGCAATACCGAACAATGCCATTATTTCAGGCTCTATGACGAGTACAAAATCGTGCAGAAACAAAATTAAAGCTTCTTTATTCCAAAAATATAATGTGAATATAAAATTCACATTGATTAAAGATTTGTAATATTTATTTAAAATCTCAGAAAAATTCAATTTTTGTTCTTTTTTATATCTTATCAAAAAAACTTCCTTTTTACAAGGAAGTTTTTTTGTTTTTATTGTCATTTATAAACAGATAGAATAATAAAAAGATATAATCCGCAAAAATATAAACTATTCAAAATACCGAACTTTTGCTGTTTTGTTAGTGCAACTATACAAAAGTTATTCTAATATTGATATTTCCGTTGAAATGGTGTGCCAAAAGTATTAAAATAATATAGTGGCTTATAGAAAAAATGTAGTAATGTTTACAAACAAACTGTTTTGTGAATGCGGAAAATTACAAGAGAGGGGGAGTGCGTGATTAGTTTTTTGGGTAAAGCTGTTGAGCGTATGATGACCGAAAATATCTCCCGTCATAAGCGTAAACGCTTGATAATCTTTATAACTGTCATCACTTTGCTCTCTATGGTTACCACAACGGTTGCGTGATTCAGCGTAAATACTTTTGCCGGTGTAGATAACCTCAATTTAAGCATTTCCGTAAGCGCACAGCTTAAAGTAGGTAAGGAAAACTACGGTACAGAAATCGACGGACTTGATTATGTTCTTGCCCGCAAAGTTTTCAGAAAGTTTGAGGCGCTTAATCTCTCTTATATAAGAGATGAAATTGACGGCTTGCTTGCTTATCTTGACGAGCTGTTCGGTGAAGAGAATATGAACGAATGTAAAGACTACTTAAAGATGCTCAAAAAGCTTGTATAATTTGCAAAATAAGGGCGAACTTTGTTTGCCCTTTAGCTGATTTATTGACATTGTTCATTTTTGCTGATAAACTATATATAATGGCTTTTGTTACGCTAAAATAAAATTATAAGGAGTGTCTAAAATGGTGGATTTTAGTAAGTATTACAGATCTTACAAATATATGCAGGATATGCTGAAATCGGATTTTACTCACAATTATATAGAAGAGGCTCTCAAAGACGGGGACGAGGGCAAAGATTCTATATTCGGCAAAACTAATGAAAAAGTAATTGATATGGATTGGGTTATCGCAATCGAAGAAACCCTGCCGTATATTCAAAAAGCAATTGACGAACAGCGCAGATTTATCAAACAGGCAGAAAATGTTGTTCGCATTAAAAAGGCAAAGAAAATTCTTACGGTTGAGCGTGAGGAGGGTTTTGCTATTTACGAAAATCGTGTGCTTTTGACACTTATTCACAAGGCGCTTATGTTTGTTGATGACAAATATTCAAAAATGAAAGATGTACCTAACGATTCTTACAATAACATAACAATGAACCGTCACCTTGAGCTTAATCAGCAAAAGCTTGATTTCAGCGTTAATTATGTAAACGAAAACCACGAATCACTTGCAGAAGACCTTGATGTAGAGGATATTGAGTCGCTTTCAGATTTTGACCGTATCCGCAGAATTCGTCAGGGACTTAACGAGTGTCTTGCAACTCCGCTTATGAAAGAGATTGCAAAAGAACCGCAGGTAAAACCGCCGCTCACACAGACTAACCTGCTCAAGGAAAACCCTAACTTTAAAAA
>UMIX01017210.1_pt1 | contig 8991 bp, 3 predicted proteins | sample 1965891 | NCBI WGS metagenome assembly UMIX01 (sample SAMEA4836136, study PRJEB28245) | human gut metagenome | biome: gut microbiome; material: fecal sample | place: Denmark | collected 2008 | reverse complement strand
CAGTCACTGCTTTGGAATTCACCTAAATATTGTCCGCGTCCATCATAATTCAGACGTAACACATCGTGATCAAACCAAACCTTTCTTCCTCCCAGAGTTGATCCTCCACGTTGTTTCAGAGTAATCTTGTGTACTTCAAATTTAGTCAGCAGATTACCCATTGACTGGCGTCCTTTGATATTGATTTCACTGAAGTCTCTTTCAAAGATCAGTTTTTTAATTCTGGGATTAGGACGGAGCGTTACTTTGATGATTTCGGCTTCTCCGTTCGGATTAGCACTGAAATAGACGATCTTTGAACCCGGATTACCTTGAGTAACGTCATATTCACGGTCACGGATCATTGATGTAACGTTGAAACGCTTGATGTAATGGAAGCCTTCTTTGCCGTCACGATAGATGACATTGTAGATAGTTCTCTTATCATTTTTCTTGAAGATGTTGACATACAAAATGTTCTTTCCGACAAACAACTTGTCTGAAATGCGTACGATTTTATACTTCCCGTCTTTATAGAAAATAATGACATCGTCAATGTCTGAGCAGTTACAGATGAACTCATCTTTTTTCAGGCCGGTACCGATAAAGCCTTCTTCCCGGTTGATATATAGTTTTTCGTTAGCTTCTACTACTTTGGTTGCTACAATCGTATCGAAGTTTCTGATTTCAGTACGGCGTGGGAAATCTTTTCCGTATTTGTTTTTCAGATGACGGTACCATTCGATGGTATATTCTGTCAGATGGGCAAGATGGTTGTCTATTTCCTCAATTTCTGCTTTCAGACGGGCAATCAGTTCGTCTGCTTTATCCTTATTGAATTTCAGGATACGTGCCATTTTGATTTCCATCAGGCGAAGAATATCTTCCTTAGTCACTTCACGCACAAATTGCGGATAGAAAGGAGTCAGGCGTTCGTCAATGTGTTCGCAGGCAATGTCCATGTTTTCAGCTTGCTCAAACTGTTTGTCCTTATAGATACGCTCTTCGATGAATATCTTTTCCAGCGAAGCGAAATGCAGGGTTTCCAGTGTTTCGTTCTTCTGGATTTCCAGTTCTTTCCGGAGCAAGTCACGTGTATTATTGACGGATTTCCTCAGTACGTCACTGACTGTCAGGAAGTGAGGCTTCTTGTTGTCGATCACACAACAGTTGGGCGAAATATTCACCTCGCAGTCTGTAAAGGCATACAATGCGTCCAGGGTCTTGTCAGACGATACTCCCGGAGCAAGATGAATCAGAATTTCTACCTTGCGGGCCGTATTGTCGTCTACTTTGCGGATTTTGATTTTGCCTTTTTCAATGGCTTTCAGTATAGAGTCAATCAGTGAAGAGGTCGTTTTTCCATAAGGAATTTCACTGATGCATAAAGTCTTGTTGTCTAACTTGGAGATTTTAGCCCGGACACGTACTACACCACCTCTCTCCCCGTCATTGTAGCGGGAAACATCAATAGAGCCACCTGTCTGAAAGTCGGGATAAAGCTTAAATTCCTCTCCATGTAAGTATGCAATGGCTGCATCACACAATTCATTAAAATTATGTGGCAGGATTTTGGAGGAGAGACCTACGGCGATACCTTCTACTCCCTGAGCCAGGAGTAATGGGAATTTAACCGGAAGCGTTACCGGTTCTCGGTTTCTTCCGTCGTATGAGGCTTGCCATTCTGTTGTTTTAGGATTGAAGACAACATCAAGTGCGAATTTCGACAAGCGTGCTTCGATGTAACGTGGAGCAGCTGCGCTGTCACCTGTTAAGATATTTCCCCAGTTCCCCTGACAGTCTATGAGCAGTTCTTTCTGGCCCAACTGAACGAGTGCGTCACCGATGGAAGCGTCGCCATGAGGATGGAATTGCATGGTATGCCCAACAATATTGGCTACTTTATTATATCTTCCGTCGTCCAAACGCTTCATGGAGTGAAGAATGCGGCGTTGTACAGGCTTCAGACCGTCATTGATGTGAGGGACGGCACGTTCCAGTATAACATAGGAAGCATAATCCAGAAACCAGTTCTGATACATGCCGCTAAGCTGGTGTTTGACTGCTTCGTCAGTTTGATCAACAGGCTTGTAGTCTGAGTGTCCCTCTTTTTCCGGGAGTTTGTCAGTATCTTTGTCAAATGTATCTTCGCTCATAAATCAAAATTAAACTATGGAGACAAAAATACAATTTTTTTCGGATATGCAGGGCGAAAAATCTTTTCATTTCCTTTATCTGGCAGATGAAACGTCCTGCCGAAACGATTTTAGTACAGGCACAGTCAACGGAATAGCCAGCAGGAAAGAACATAAGTCGGATACAGCCTGACACATTTCAACTCCTTGTAACCCCAGAAAATAGGGAAGGAGGAGAATAAATGGAATAAAGAATAATCCCTGACGGGCAGAAGACAACAGGACGGCGCGTACCGGCTTGCGGATCGTTTGCAGCAGCATGTTACAAAGAATAACCCAGGCTCCAAGCGGAAGAGTTATTAATTGCCAGCGTAAGGCACGTGCTCCGATTTCGATGACCAATGGATCTTCTTTTCGGAACCACGCTACGACTTCGGGAGCATAGATATAGCCTGCAATGGCACAAAAGGTCAGAAAAATGACTCCTGTCTTGACGGCAAACCAGAATCCTTCCCGAACCCGTCTGTATAGTCCTGCACCATAATTGAAACCGCATACTGGTTGAAAACCTTGTCCAAATCCGATGACAAAAGAATTGATGAACATGCAGATTCTTGTAACAATGGACATCCCGGCAATGGCTGCATCGCCATAGACCCCGGCTGCAACATTCAGCAGAATCGTGGAAATACTGGCCAGGCCCTGACGGCAAAGTGACGGACTTCCGCCGTAAATAATTTCTTTGAAAAAGGTAAGGCTTGGAGTGAAATTGCGGAAATGAATGCGGATATTTTCTCCTTTACTGTCCATATAGAGCAGGATGAGAAAACTGGAGATTTGGCTGGTGAATGTGGCCCATGCTGCTCCGGCAATTCCCATATCGAAAACAAAAATCAGTAATGGGTCGAGTCCGATATTCAGGACGGCTCCGACAATGATTCCCACCATGGCATATACAGCATTTCCCTGAAATCGCATTTGATTGTTAAGTACCAGCGAAGAAGCCATGAAAGGAGCTCCCAGCAGGATTATGCCCAGATATTGTTCAGCATAGGGGAGAATAGTGGGAGTTGAACCCAATGCCAGACAAATCGGACGTAGAAAAATCAGTCCCAATACCATGATTAATATACCGGCAAAAAAGGCATAGAAAAAACCGGTTGATGCCATTTTCTCAGCGCTCTTGTAGTCTTGTGCTCCCAGTTTACGGGAAATATAATTTCCGGAACCGTGTCCGAAGAAAAAACCGAAAGCCTGGATAATGGCCATGATGGAAAATGAAATACCTACGGCAGCAGTAGATTGAGTGTTGATTTTTCCAACAAAATAGGTATCTGCCATGACATAAAAAGAAGTGATCAGCATACTGACTATGGTCGGGATGGCCAGCTTTCCGATCAGGCTGGGGATGGGGGCCGTAGTCATTTGGGTATATTTGTTCTGTGTGGCTTGTTTCATAAATTTTACTTTTAGGGGAATTCCTTCTGAAAGGCCAAAGTGTCACAATGAACATTTTTCTTGCCGTAAAGGCTTTCCTGATAGGGCCTATCCTGAAATGAACGGACAAAATTACAAAAAAATCTACTCTTCATGGTAAGAACGACCGCTAATCATCCTTAAATTCATAAGATAAATTAATATACCTATCGTGCTTTTTACTTATAAAATCCGTATCTTTGCGCCGTCTGAGTGAAGAAAATATATAAGAAAAATCAAATAAATTAGAGAAATGGCACAAGAAGACGTTTTTAAGAAACTGGTTTCACATTGTAAAGAGTATGGTTTTGTTTTCCCGTCAAGTGAAATTTATGACGGACTGGGAGCCGTATATGATTATGGACAAATGGGTGTGGAACTGAAAAACAATATCAAACAATATTGGTGGCAGAGCATGGTGCTGTTGCACGAAAATATCGTGGGCATTGATTCTGCTATATTTATGCACCCTACAATCTGGAAAGCTTCCGGACACGTGGATGCGTTTAATGATCCTTTGATTGACAACCGCGATTCTAAAAAACGTTATCGTGCTGATGTCTTGATTGAAGACCAGATTGCAAAATATGATGAAAAAATCAATAAGGAAGTAGCCAAGGCTGCTAAAAAGTATGGTGAAGCATTCAATGAAGTTGAATTCCGTAGCACCAATGCCCGTGTATTGGAACATCAGGCTAAACGTGATGCTTTGCATGAACGCTATGCACAGGCTATGAATGCCGGACCGGATTTGAATGAACTCCGTCAGATCATTCTGGATGAAGAAATTGTTTGTCCGATCTCCGGTACAAAGAACTGGACTGAAGTTCGTCAGTTCAACCTGATGTTTACTACAGAAATGGGATCTACTGCTGATGGCGCAATGAAAGTTTATCTTCGTCCGGAAACAGCCCAAGGTATTTTTGTAAACTATCTGAATGTACAGAAGACCGGCCGTATGAAGATTCCGTTCGGTATTGCACAGATTGGTAAGGCTTTCCGTAATGAAATTGTAGCTCGTCAGTTCATCTTCCGTATGCGTGAGTTTGAACAGATGGAAATGCAGTTCTTTGTAAAACCGGGAACAGAACTCGACTGGTTCAAGAAATGGAAAGAAATCCGTTTGAAATGGCATAAGGCACTGGGCTTCGGTGATGATCACTATCGTTATCATGATCATGAAAAACTGGCTCACTATGCGAACGCTGCTACCGATATCGAATTCCTGATGCCGTTTGGATTCAAGGAAGTTGAAGGTATTCACAGCCGTACCAATTTTGACTTGAGCCAGCATGAAAAGTTCTCAGGCAAGAGCATTAAATATTTTGATCCGGAAATCAACGAATCATACACTCCGTATGTAATTGAAACTTCAATCGGTGTTGACCGTATGTTCCTTAGCATCATGAGCGCAGCTTATTGCGAAGAAACTCTGGAAAACGGTGAAACTCGTGTTGTCTTGAAATTGCCTGCAGCTTTGGCTCCGGTGAAACTGGCCGTTATGCCGCTGGTAAAGAAAGATGGTCTGCCTGAAAAGGCTCGTGAGATTATGAATGATCTGAAGTTCCACTTCCATTGCCAGTATGATGAAAAGGATTCAATCGGTAAGCGTTATCGTCGTCAGGATGCTATCGGTACTCCTTACTGTATTACGATTGACCATCAGACACTGGAAGATAATTGTGTTACTCTGCGTAACCGTGACACAATGAAACAGGAACGTGTGGCAATTTCTGAATTGAATAATATTATTGCAGACAAGGTAAGCATTACCAGCTTGCTGAAAACTTTGCAATAATAATCCAAGTTTGTGATTATGAATAAATTTGTAACTTGGTTAAATGCCTTGCTGCTCTTCTTTTCTTTGGGATTTGTATCTTGTGCCAAAGACACGGTTGTTGCAGATCCTTATGCGGATTGGCAGGTTCGTAACGAGCATTATATAGATTCAATTGCGGATGTGGCTCATGCCAATGTTACCGGTGATTGGGAAATCTATAAGAATTATAAACTGGATTTTGTAGAACCGGGAGTCGGTATTGTTAGTCCGGAACTGGGTGTCGCTGATTATGTCTATGTACAGTACATAGAGAAAGGATCAGGAACTGTTCCTCTTTACACTGATTCTGTTTCGGTTAATTATGAAGGAATGTTGATCGACGGTACAGTATTTGATACTTGTCTGGATGATAAGATTTATGATCCTATAACGTTTGCCTTGAATGATACTGGCTTGCGTGAAGGCTGGAAAGTTGCTTTCCAGCATATTCCTGCCGGTTCTCATTTCAAACTTTATATTCATCCGGATCTGGGATATGGAAATGCTGATTATGGAGACATTCCGGCATCATCCGTTTTGATCTTTGAAATAAAATTTCAGGAAGTAATTCATCCTGTGGGACCGGATGGGCGTGCTCTTCCGCTCCTGGAAGATGAAGAATCCTGATATATGTAGGCAGATGGTCTTTATCTGACCGTTTGTCGTCTGGCGGATCGCATGGTTGAACAGTTTTCTCCATGCGGTCCGCTTTTTGTGTAAAGAGGTAGTTTTTTACTTCATCCTCTCTTTTTTTTCGTTCACCTCCCGATTTGTCTGCTTCGCCGGATTCTTCTTTAGCTTCAGCAGGGTCCGGATTAATTTTGTAAGGTGTATAATTGATTTTATTAACTAACAGACAAATAAAATGTTTAGGGAGATTGTAAGCTTTTCTATCAGGAAGAAGATGTTTGTGGTGTTGACAACACTTCTTTTATTGGCGGGAGGTATTTATTCCATGTTGACCTTACCGATTGATGCTGTGCCGGACATTACGAATAATCAGGTACAGATTGTTACCGTATCGCCGACATTGGCTCCTCAGGAAGTGGAGCAGTTAATCACGTTCCCCATTGAGATTGCCATGAGCAATATTATGAATGTGGAGGAAATCCGTTCGGTTTCCCGTTTCGGACTTTCACTGGTAACCGTTGTTTTCAAGGAAGATGTCCCGGTGTTGGATGCCAGGCAGTTGATTAATGAGCAGATACAAACCGTATCAGGAGAGATTCCTGCAGAACTGGGGACTCCGGAGCTGATGCCTATTACGACCGGCTTGGGTGAGATTTATCAGTATGTGCTGAAAGTAGCCCCGGGCTATGAAAAGAAATACGATGCGATGGAACTGCGTACAATTCAGGACTGGATTGTGAAACGACAGCTTTCCGGTATACCCGGTATTGTTGAGATCAACAGTTTCGGAGGTTATCTGAAGCAGTATGAAGTAGCAGTTGATCCTGACGCTTTGTACTCCTTGAATATTACCATCGGAGATGTATTCTCAGCCTTGAGCCGGAACAATCAGAATACGGGAGGAAGTTATATTGAAAAGACTTCCAAGGCTTATTATATCCGTCCAGAAGGTATGATCGGTGATCAGAAAGACATTGAACGGATTGTGGTGACTAACCGGGGAGGAATTCCTGTGCATATCAGTGATATCGGTACGGTTCGTCTGGGAGCCCCGAAACGTTTCGGAGCGATGACCAAAGACGGCGAAGGAGAATGTGTCGGCGGCATTGCCATGATGTTGAAAGGAGCCAATGCCAATGTGGTTACTCAGGAATTGGAAAAACGGGTGGCTCAGGTTCAGAAGATGTTGCCGGAAGGTATCAGTGTTGAACCTTATTTGAATCGTTCAGAATTGGTTAACCGGAATATCTCGACAGTTATCCGGAACCTGATAGAGGGAGCAGTTATTGTCTTTCTGGTTTTGATTGTCTTCCTGGGAGATGTCCGTGCGGGAATGATTGTAGCTTCTGTCATTCCGCTGGCCATGCTGTTTGCCTTCATTATGATGCGGATCTTTGGAGTTTCAGCCAACTTGATGAGTTTGGGTGCCATAGATTTCGGTATTGTGGTCGATGGCTCCATCGTCATTCTGGAAGGAATTCTGGCCCATATTTATGGACGACAGATGGCAGGCAGAAAGTTGACCCGGAAGGAAATGGATCAGGAAGTGGCGAAAGGAGCCGGAAATGTAGTCCGTAGTGCAACCTTTGCAGTATTGATTATCCTGATTGTCTTTTTCCCGATTCTGACTTTGAGCGGTATTGAAGGCAAGTATTTTACCCCGATGTCCAAGACGCTGGTATTTTGTATCATCGGTGCACTTTTGCTTTCGCTTACTTATGTACCCATGATGGCTTCTGTATTTCTGAAGCGGACTGTTTCCGTAAAGAGAACACTGGCCGACCGTTTCTTCGACTGGTTGAACAGAGGATACCGGCGGACTTTGGATTTCTGTCTGAAACATATTTGGGGAACAATTGTTTCTGCATTTGCCTTGTTGATCTTTTCTTTGTTCCTGTTTACCCGGTTGGGAGCGGAGTTTATTCCGACATTGGATGAAGGTGACTTTGCCATGCAGATGACTCTTCCGGCCGGAAGTTCCTTGAGCAAGAGTATTGAAATATCCTTGCAGGCTGAGAAACGCCTGAAAGAAGATTTCCCGGAAATCAAGCATGTTGTAGCCAAGATCGGTACGGCTGAGGTTCCGACTGACCCGATGGCCGTTGAAGATGCCGATGTAATGATTGTCATGAAACCGTTCAGTGAGTGGACTTCAGCTTCAAGCCGTGCTGAGATGGTCGAAAAGATGAAGAAATCACTTGAGTCCGTCAAAGGAGCAGAGTTTAATTTCAGTCAGCCTATCCAGCTGCGTTTCAATGAACTGATGACCGGAGCCAAGGCCGATATTGCCATTAAGCTTTACGGAGAAGATATGGACGAATTGTATAGTAAGGCCAAAGAGGCTGCTGAATATGTAGAACAGATTCCCGGTGCATCCGATGTATTGGTTGAACAGGCTATGGGATTACCTCAGTTGCTGATTCATTATGACCGGAGCAAAATTGCGCGGTATGGAATTGATATTGAGGAACTGAATACCATTATCCGTACAGCCTATGCAGGAGAGACTGCTGGAGTTGTTTTTGAAAATGAGCGGCGTTTTGATCTGGTAGTTCGCCTGGATCAGGAAAAAGTGCGTGATCTGAATCTGGATAAACTGTTTGTCCGTACCGTAGAAGGTATTCAGATTCCGGTGAGTGAGGTGGCAAGTATAGATCTGGTGAATGGCCCGTTGCAGATTAATCGTGATGCCACGAAGCGCCGTATTGTAATTGGAGTGAACGTGCGTGATGCCGATATCCAGCAAGTGGTTTCTGCCATTCGTGAGTCTTTGGACAAGAATGTCAAGCTGAAGCCGGGATACTATTTTGAGTATGGTGGCCAGTTTGAGAATCTCCAGAATGCCATTCGTACACTGACACTGGTCATCCCGATTGCTTTGGTATTGATTTTGTTGCTTCTTTTCTTTGCATTCAGAAGCGTAATCTATTCCCTTGTGGTCTTCTCTACGGT
>UMIX01020785.1_pt1 | contig 9204 bp, 8 predicted proteins | sample 1965891 | NCBI WGS metagenome assembly UMIX01 (sample SAMEA4836136, study PRJEB28245) | human gut metagenome | biome: gut microbiome; material: fecal sample | place: Denmark | collected 2008 | reverse complement strand
AAATTTTAGATTCTAGTCTAAATAGTAACAAAATATCCAGAAATATGTAAAATTAATGTATAAAAGTATTGCAATTGCTATAAAATTATAGTATAATATAGTTACTGTATGATAAGTGAGAGGGTGAGCAATCCTCTCACTTAAGTTTAAGTAGGAGAAAAATATGAAATTAGATAATATTGAAAAAATAATAAATCCTAAAATTGAAGAAGAGGGATTTGAAATTGAGTATGTTGAGTTTGTAAAAGAAGGAGATAATAACATACTTAGGGTTGTTATTGATAATCCAAATGGAAATGTTGCAATTGATGATTGTGAAAAAATAAGTAGAAAAATTGAAGATGACATAGATAAAAATATTGATAAAGAATATGTTTTAGAGGTTTCATCTGCTGGCCTTGAGAGACAACTTAAGAATATAAAATTATTTGAAAAATATATTGGCAGTGAAGTATATGTTAAATTATACAAAAAACTTGATGATAAAAAGGAAATAACAGGAATTTTAAAAAGTGTAAATGATAATAATATAGTTATTGAATCTTTGGAAAAAGAGTATATTTTTAATATAAAAGATATTGCAGTAGCGCATACTATTTATGATTTTGATAATGCTTTTAAAAATAAAGATAATGTTAATATAAATAAATTAAAAAAATTTTAATTAGGGGGAATTAAAAAATGAAAAGTGATAAAATAAGTTCAAAAGAGTTATTTAATGCAATTGATGAAATCTATGAGGAAAAGGGTATAACAAGGGAGTATTTAATTGAATCATTAAAAATGGCTTTAGAGGCTGCGTATAAAAAGAATTATGAAACTACAGAAGATATAATTGTTGATGTAAATGAACAAAATATAAAAGTGTATGCAGTAAAAACAGTAGTTGAAAAAGTTGAAGATAAAAATAAAGAAATATCTTTGCCAGAAGCTTTGCAAATCTCTAAAAGAGCAAAAATTGGAAGTGTTGTAAATGTAGAAGTGACACCTAAAAACTTTGGTAGAATTGCTGCTGTTGCTGGAAAACAAATTATAGTTCAACGTTTAAGAGAAGCAGAACGTAATCTTGTATATACTCAGTATGCAGATAAGGAAGGTCAAATAGTAGTAGGTGTTGTTCAAAAAAATGATAAATTTGGTACTATTGTTGATCTTGGTAGAGTTGAAGCTTTAATTCCAGTAAAAGAACAAGTTAAAACAGAAGAATTAAAACCACATCAAAGAATAAGAGCTTATGTTGTGAGTGTAACTGAATCTGGAAAATTTGGACCTCAAATTGTTTTATCAAGAAAAGACCCAAATTTTGTAAAAAAATTATTTGAACTTGAAGTACCTGAAATTATAGATGGTATTGTAGAAATAAAAGCTGTAGCTAGAGAAGCTGGAAGTAGAACAAAGGTTGCTGTATATTCAAATGATGAAAATATTGATCCAGTTGGAAGTTTAGTTGGTAAAAAAGGTGTTAGAATACAACCAATAATTGATGAACTAGGTGGAGAAAGAATAGATGTAATTCCATATAGTGATGATATACCAAGTTATATAATAAATGCATTATCACCAGCACCAATACTTGCAATAGATATTAATGATGAAGAAAAAATGGCTACTGTTGTTGTACCAGATGAAGCTTTATCTTATGCAATAGGTGCAAATGGTCAGAATGTAAGACTTGCAGCAATTCTTACAGGATGGAAGATTGATATAAAAACAGAAACACAAATAAAAGAAGTTGTTGTTGAATAATAGGAGAGATAAAAATGGATCCCATACGAAGTTGTATAGTATGTAGGAAGAAAAAAAATAAAAATGAATTATTTAGAATAGTAAGCAAAAACGGAAAAGCTATATATGATAAAAGTGGAAAAATAAACTCAAGAGGAATATATATGTGTAAGTCTCAAGAGTGTATAGATAAATGTAAGAGTTATATAACTAAAGAAAAATTTAATACTAAATTACATTTAGATAATGAAAGTATGAAAAACGTATTATTAGAATTAGAAAATGAATTGGGGGAATAGTTTTGGGAAAAATGAAAGTATATGAACTTGCAAAAGAAATGGGTATAACAAATGCAGAGCTTATAAAAAGATTAAGTAATATGGGTGTAGAAGTAAAATCTCATTTATCAGTTATAGAAGATGAAGTTGTAGGAAAGATAAAAAAAGGTGTGAGTAAAACAGTGGAAAAGAAACCAGTTGCAGAAAAAAGTCAAATGCATATAATTCGTAGAAATGTTAAAGTAATAAATACAGATGGAGAAAAAAAAGAAGTTGAACAGATAACAACTGATATTTCTGGTTCTATTAAAAAGTCTCATCATACTGTAGATAATTCTAACAAAATTAGACAGGATAAAAGAGACTTTAACAAGAACTCATCATATGCAAATAGACAAAACAGAATGAATAAACCAAGATTTGGAAACAGACCTACAAATGTTGTTATAACTAGAAATGGAAAGCCTATAGAAAAGGTTACAAATCAAGATACTAAAAAAGAAGATTTAAAAAATAATAATTTAAATACAAACGTAACTACATCATCAGAAAATAATAATGAGAAAAAAGCCTTTGTTAATACCCAAAATAGTAGAGAAAGAAATGATAATTTTAAAAATAATAATAATTCTTATCGTACAAATAATAGACAAAACTATTCGGATAAAAAGCCATTTAATAATCAAGATAGAAGAAATGGTAATAATTCTAGTTTTAATAAAACTGATAGACCTTTTAGAAATAATAATGGTGGATATAATAATAGAAATAATAATTTTAGAAATCCACAAAGTAACACTGCATATCAGGTTAATAAGTTTATAAAACAATCTGCACCAGTTGAGCAGAAAGAAACTAGAGAATATGAAAATAATATAATTGATAAAAGAAAATATAATGACAAAAATTCTACTGATAATAAAAAAGATAAATTAGACAAAAATAAACTAAGAGAAAAAAACACAAGAATTTCAACATCTAAATTAAAAGGTCTTGAAGTTGATTCAGGTTCATTAATGGATTTATATGAAAGAGATAGTGACTTATCAAGAAATAAAGGAAATAGAAAGAAAAAGCAACAAAAACCTGTATTAAATCAAACTAAAATAATTCCAATGACTGAAGTTAAGTTGCCTGAAATAATGACAGTAAAAGAATTTGCTGAAAGTATAAAAAAACAAGCATCTGAGGTTATAAAAAAATTATTTAGTCTTGGCATAATGGCAACCGTAAATCAAGAGATAGATTTCGATACAGCATATTTAGTAGCTGGAGAATTTGGAATTACAGCAGAAAAAGAAGTTAAGGTTACAGAAGAGGATATATTATTTGACGAATCTGAAGATGATGAAAAAGATCTAGAAGTAAGGCCTCCAATTGTTGTTGTAATGGGACACGTAGATCATGGTAAAACATCACTTTTAGATAAAATAAGAAGTTCAAATGTAGTAAACAAAGAAGCAGGTGGAATTACACAACATATCGGTGCATATAAGGTAAAATGTAAAGATAGAGAAATTTGTTTCTTAGATACACCAGGACATGAAGCTTTTACAGCAATGAGAGCAAGAGGGGCACAAGTTACAGATATAGCTATAATTGTAGTAGCTGCAGATGATGGAATAAAACCACAAACAATAGAAGCTATTGACCATGCTAAAGCTGCAGGCGTATCTATAATTGTTGCAATAAATAAAATTGATAAACCAAATGCAAATGTAGAACGTGTAAAACAAGAATTATTAGAAGTTGGACTTGTAGCAGAAGAATGGGGTGGAGACACAATCTGTGTTCCAATATCTGCTATGACAGGTGAAGGTATAGATACATTGCTTGAAATGATTTTATTAGTTGCTGATGTAAAGGATTTAAAAGCAAATCCAAATAAACAATCAAAAGGAACTGTTCTTGAAGCAAGACTTGATAAGAATTCAGGTACAATTGTTTCAATGTTAGTACAAAGAGGTACACTTAATGTTGGAGATACAATTGTTGTAGGTGATGTTATTGGTAGAATACGTGCAATGAAGGATGATAAGGGTAAAAAAGTAAAGGCTGCTGGACCATCTACACCAGTTGAGGTACTTGGCTTATCTCACGTTCCAATGACAGGTGATATATTCTATGAAGTTGAAAATGAAAAAGTTGCCAAACAACTAGTAAATAGAAAAATTGCTGAAAGACGTAGAAACTTAATTAAACAAGGACATAAAGTAACTTTAGGAGATCTATTTAACCAAATTAAAGAAGGAAAAATTAAAGAGCTTAATGTTATAATAAAAGCAGATGTTGAAGGATCTGTTGAAGCTTTAAAAGAATCTCTTGAAAAACTTTCAAATGATGAAGTAAGAGTAAGAGTATTACATGCATCTACCGGTGCGATAAAAGAAAGTGATATAACTCTTGCATCAGTGTCAAATGCAATCATTATTGGATTTAATGTAAGACCTGATTCAATGATAGAACAACTTGCTAAGAAGGAAGAAGTTGACTTAAGATTATATAGAGTAATCTATGACGCAATTGATGATGTTGAAACAGCTATGAAGGGAATGCTTACTCCAAAATATAGAGAAGAAGTTCTTGGAAAATGTGAAATCAGACGTGTGTTTAAACTTACAAATGTTGGAGTTGTTGCAGGTTGCTATGTAAAAGATGGTAAAGTTGTAAGAGGAACAATGGTAAGACTTGTAAGAGATTCAATTGTACTTCATGAAGCAAAAATTGATTCTCTAAAACGTGAAAAGGATGACGTAAAAGAAGTTCAAGCAGGATATGAATGTGGTATAAAACTTGAAAATTATAGCGATATTAAAGAAGGAGATATTTTAGAATGTTTCCAATTAATTGAAGAAAAGAGAGGATAGTTAATGCAAAGACATGAAAGATTAGAACAAGATATTAAAGTAGCTTTATCTTCAATAATAACTTATGAAGTAAAAGAGCCTGAGGTATCTGGTATGATTTCTGTTACTGATGTTAAAGTAACTCCAGATCAAAAATATGCAACTGTATATGTTAGTATATATGGAAAAAAGAATAAAGAAAAAGTACTAGATGCCCTTAAAAAGGCTAAAGGATTTATTAAAAATTCACTTGCTAAAAAGGTTAAAATGAGAAATATTCCAGATTTAATATTTAAACTTGATAACTCAATGGAGTATGGTGAATATATGGATAAAGTTATTGATGAAGTTATAAAGAAAGATAATGAAAAAAACATATAGTTAAGGATGTGATTAAATGGAGTTTGAACAAGCAAAAGAAATTATAAATAAATCAAAGAGCATATATATTGTAGCACATGTAAATCCAGATGGTGATGCCATTGGTTCAACATATGGAATGTATTTTGCAATGAAAAAATTAAATAAGGATGTTCATGTAATAATGCCTGAATATTCAGATGTGTTTAAATTTTTACCGGATATAACAAAAATATGCGAGAAAGATATATATGTTGAAAATTATGATTTACTTATTGCACTTGATGCAAGTGATAAAACACGCTTAGCACTTTCTGATGAAGCATTTTCAAGAGCCAAAAATGTAATAATGCTTGATCACCATCAAGTATCTCATCCTTATGGCGATGTAAGATATATAAACGATAATATGTCATCAGCATCTGAAGTTGTATATAATTTTCTTAAATATTTAGGAATTAAATTTGACCCAGAAATGGCTACATATATATATACAGGTATAATGACAGATACTGGAAGCTTTAATTATTCAAATACATCAAGCGATACTCATATAGCAGCAGCAGAACTTATTAAGGCAGGAGCTGACCATGTTACTGTATGTAAGAAATTAAATGATACTATTAAAGAGGCTAAATTAAAATTAATTGCAAAAACTATAGAAAATATGGAAGTTTACAATGAAGGTAAAGTTAGATATAGTTTAGTTGATTATGACACAATAAATTCACTTGGTCTTGATGAAGAAGATGCAGAAGGAATGACAAATTATCTTAGAATGGTTGAAGGAACTGAAGTTGGTATATATATTAGAGGAAAGAAGAATGGAACATATAAAGTGAGTATGCGTTCTATAGGAAATGTGGATATATCAAAAATTGCAATAGCAAATGGAGGCGGAGGTCATCCAAGAGCTGCTGGATTTACAATATATGAAGATTTAGATGGAATAAAAAATAAAGTTTTAAAAGCTGTAGAGGTGATGTTAGTTGATGGTGCCACAAATTAAAAATGGTATACTAAATATAGATAAACCACAAGGAATTACATCACATGATGTAGTAGATATTGTTAGAAAAATATTTCCAGGTATAAAAGTTGGCCATACTGGGACGTTAGACCCTATTGCAACAGGTGTCCTTCCAATATGTATTGGTAAAGCAACGAAGCTCTCTGATGAACTTTTATCTGAAAATAAAGTATATAAAGTAAAAATGTTACTTGGAGTTGAAACTGATACTTATGATATAACAGGAAAGATAGTTTTTGCAAATACGTTAAATGAAGATGAAATATATATAAAGGAAAGAATAAAAAGGTTTATTGGAAAAAGTTCTCAAATACCACCAATTTATAGTGCTATTAAGATTAAAGGAAAAAAAGCATATGAATACGCAAGAAATGGAGAAAATGTTTCTCTAAAGCCTAGAGAAATTGAAATATTTAATATAGATGATATAGATGTAAATTTAAGGAAAAGACAAGTAAGTTTTGTTGTATCTTGTACAAAGGGAACATATATACGAAGTTTAGTACATGATATTGGTATAAAACTAGGTTGTGGTGCAACAATGATTGAGCTAAAAAGATTAAAAACAGGAGATTTTGATATAAACGACAGTATAGATTTATATGAATTCTTAAATTTAGAATATCTAGATATGTTAGATAAAATAGTTTCAATTGAAGAATTATATAAGGATTCGAAAAAGATTAATCTAAAGGATAAAGATTACGATAAATTTTTAAATGGAATAGCTATAAAGACTGATGTACCAAATGGAATAGTAAGGGTATATGAGAATTTAAGGTATAAAGGTCTTGGCAAGGTAAATGACAATTTACTAAAGAGATTCATTATAGAGTAAATCAAAATTTGATATATTATGATTAGTATAATATATATGAGAGGTTATGTATGAAAAAACAAAGTACTATTGATTTATTTAATAAATATATGAAAAAGGGTAAGTTAGATAAATTTAATAATTATTTGTTAGAAAATAATTTAAGGGACAAGTTTATTGAAGATGCTACTTGGTATAGCCCTTATCATTATAAAGATAATACTGATAAATTAGAAGAAAGTTTAAATAATTATACTTTAATGCTATTAAAAGATGATGCATGTAAAAAGTATGGTGAACTTGGCGATAAATTTTGTAAGTATATATATAATCAAGAAAATAGGGCTTTAAAAAGATCTAATATGTTTTTATTAGATAGAATATTGAAAAGTAGTAATTATACAAATTTAGATAATGTATCACAAATCTTTGATATGGCATGTGATGAAAATAATGTAATTGGTACACATATAACGGGTTCACAAATTGGTGATATAGTTTCAAACGAAGGTGTGTTATTAACAGGTCACAAATTTGCTGCTACTGATTCATTAATTAATAATAATATAAAAAGTGTTAAAGGTACCTTAGAAAAAAATATTACATTTTTTAAAAACCAACCTTTTGAACTACTTTGGAATTTAACTAGTGGTAGAAATTATAATAATTACACAAGAGAAAATTTTAACGATATAATGCTAGTTTCAATACCAGAAAATGAGTTAAATAACAATAGAGATGATATAATTATACAGAATGATTCAAGTTTGTATTTAAATCCAAGCTATATAAAAGGATATGCTAAGATAAATACAGTTGATGGTGATATTAAAGATATAAAAGAAAATCCTAGATTTATTAATAAAAATTATCAAGAATTATATAACCAAAGAGAAAGTAGCTATGATTATAGTCAAAAACTAGATCAGTGGTATAAAGACATTAACACTCCAAAATTTGGAAAAATATTTTCAAAGGTAAAAGGAATATTTTCTAAAAAGGAAAATAAAATGCTTCCTGCTGGAAATGGAGATTATAAGAATCCAAATTATAGTACTGCAGAAAAAGGTACAAGCTTATCTGATGAATTAAAGAGTTATAAAAAATCTCCAGAAGATATTCCTCCTCAAGATTTAGGAAACAGTCCTGAAATTTATCACCGTGATAACCCAAATGAATTAGACGATAGATATTAAGTAGATATGCTTAGATCATTTCATATATTTGAAAAAGTATATATTTTATATGTAACTATCCTCTATAGTATTAATTAAAATTACTATAGAGGATATTTTTTTATATAGAAAATATCATTTTCCAAAAAATATACAGTAAAAAAATTAAAAAAATGGAAATGATTTAAGAAAAAATGTTATTATTTAGATTAAAATTTAAAGCTTTAGTAACAACATTATGTATTTGCAATTAAATTTTTACAAAATTTAAATATTGATAAATTCGTTGACAAAAGTTTTAATAAAGTATAAAATATGTATAATAATAATAGATTATGTTTTATTTTGTAAAAAAGGTGAATTTATGGTAAAAATAAAAAAAGGAATAAGTATGATAGCTTTACTTATTACAATTGCTGTTTTTTTAATTTTATTAACAGTTATAACAATATCATCAGATAAAATTGTAAATAATACAAAAAAGAAACAGTTTGCAAGAGAAATATATGAAGTACAAAATCTTGTTGATAAATATAAATACGAAAAAGAAGAGTATCCATATACTATTTTAGATGATAATACAAAGGAGTCTATTTTAATTGATATAACAGATGATATAAATGATCAATTTAAAAATGAAGGTGTAACAGAAGGCAATAAAGCTGAATTATATACTATAGATTTAAATAAAATTGGTGCTGAGAATATTACCAGAGGGATAAAAAAAGATAACAATTTAAAAGATGTATATGCCTTTTCAGAAAAAACAGGAATTGTATATTATATAAAAGGTTACAAAGTTGGAAAAAATGTATATTATACTTTAACTGATGAATTAAAAGGTCAAATTGGATATGGAAAAGATACATCAAATATATCAAATAGTAAAGTTATTTCCGAAACAGCAAGTATGGATTATGTACAAGATGGTTTAGTACTTTTGTTAGATGGAATTAGAAATACAAGAAGTGGA
>UMIX01024046.1_pt1 | contig 9453 bp, 8 predicted proteins | sample 1965891 | NCBI WGS metagenome assembly UMIX01 (sample SAMEA4836136, study PRJEB28245) | human gut metagenome | biome: gut microbiome; material: fecal sample | place: Denmark | collected 2008 | reverse complement strand
GCCTGGAAAATTTAACGAACTATTGATATTGATAATTGTCACAATATGCAATAATACCTGTTGATCCATAAACAGGATATTTCCCTTGTTCCTTCTTTTGTTTATTTTTCCCTGAAAAAATTTCACACACTTCTTCCAGTTTCTTAAACTCTACCCCGTCCGGGCAAAGTTCCTTTATCAATTCCTGCAACTTGCTCATAAACTATTTCGTCTTTGTCCGTTTTACTGTATGTTTAATCTTGCCTATTATAAAATTAAGTTCAAGCGTTGACTCTATTTCTGACGTTTCAAGATCAGGCATTACAATATCAGACAATACTTCACCAAAACGTTTCATTTTTGATTGCTGAACCTTAGGGTCAGTTTCTTTATGCAAATTAATTAACTCCCTTTTTAGCTCGCGTACGGCAGCAAAAGTCTCTATTATAGCAAATGTAGCATCTGTTGCCTTAGGACTCTTTAAAATGGTAGCTAACATATACAATCCTTTTTCTGTAAAAGCCACGGGCAAGAAGCGACTTTTTGCAGATATATTTGCGGTAACATTTTGTGACCGCAAATGTTCAACATCTTCTTTCTCAAGATGGAACATATAGTCTGACGGAAACTTATCGGCATTGCGTTTCACAGCCTGATTCACTGCTTTGGTTTCAATACCATAAAGCTTTGCGACATCTGAATCAAGAATAACCTGTTTGTTCCGTATAATAAGCATTCTACTTTTAACTTCCTCTTGCAAAGCTGACAACATCATATAATGTGTTTTATCTATTCGGTCTTGTTTTTCAATCATAATCCGTCCTCCTCCAGTTCTGCTACAATCCGGTCGATTTCTGTACGCAATTCGTTTTCACGCGCCACAATGCGGCGGATACGTTCGTTCAGTTCCTTGATGTCGGTCTGCGGACGGGTATCTTCCGCCTCTACGTAACTGCTGACAGACAGGTTATAGTCGTTCTCCGCAATGGCTGCATTGTCTACCAAGGCAGAAAAATGCTTCACTTCCTTGCGGTCGATATACTCATTCAGGATGTTATTTATATTTTCAGGCGAGAGCTTGTTCTTGTTGCCCTCGTGGATAAACTCGGCACTGGCATCGATGAACAGAGTCTTGTTCTCCTTCTTGCTCTTTTTCAGCACGATGATGCAGGTAGCAATGGATACACCGAAGAACAGGTTGGCTGGAAGCTGGATAACCGTGTCTACGTAGTTATTATCAATCAGGTATTTGCGAATCTTCTGTTCCGCTCCACCACGATAGAGCACAGCGGGGAACTCTACGATGGCTGCCGTACCGTCGGTAGAAAGCCACGACAGCATGTGCATGGTAAAGGCAAGGTCGGCCTTGGTTTTCGGTGCAAGCACTCCGGCAGGTGCAAAACGCGGGTCGTTTATGAGTACCGGATTGGAGTCGCCCGCCCATTTGGTGGAATAAGGTGGATTGGACACAATGGCATCGAAAGGTTCGTCGTCCCAATGATACGGCTCGGTCAGCGTATCGCCGCAATGGATGTCGAACTTCTCGTAGTTGATGTCGTGCAGAAACATGTTGATGCGGCACAGGTTGTAGGTGGTGATATTGATTTCCTGTCCGAAGAAACCTGTACGTACATTTTCCTTGCCCAATACTTTGGCAAACTGCAACAGCAATGAGCCGGAACCGCAGGCAGGGTCATATACCTTGTTCACCTCTTTTTTACCCACCACAGTGATGCGGGCCAGCAGTTCACTCACTTCTTGCGGCGTGAAGAATTCACCACCCGATTTCCCGGCATTTCCTGCATACATGGTCATCAGAAACTCGTAGGCATCTCCGAAAACATCAATCTGGTTTTCCGCATAATCTCCTTTCAGGTCGAGCCCTCCGATGGTGTTCAATATTTTGCAAAGCGTTTCGTTACGTTTGGTTACGGTGTTTCCCAGTTTGTTGCTGTTCACGTCTATGTCGTCGAAGAGCCCTTTCAGGTCGTCTTCACTGTCTGTTCCTTTAGCCGATGATTCAATGTGGTCGAACACCGCCTGCAGGGTTTCGTTCAGGTTAGGGTCGTTTTTCGCCCTGGCACGCACATTACAGAACAACTCCGAAGGAAGGATGAAGAATCCTTTTTCCTGCACAATCATCTCACGTGCATTCTCAGCTTCTTCATCAGGAAAAGAAGCATAGTCAAAATCGTCCATCCCAGCCTCACGCTGCAGTCTGTTGATATAGTTGGTAATGTTTTCCGAAATGAAGCGATAGAACAGCATGCCTAACACATACTGCTTGAAATCCCATCCGTCCACACTGTTTCGTAAGTCTTCGGCCGTAGCCCATATCGTCTTGAATAATTCTTGTTTTTGCTGTGTGCTTGTTGCCATATTTTCGTAATGATTGAAAAATCGGTTATTACGCAAAGTTATCTGTTTTGCTGATTAATACGAAGCTGATTCTGCATTTATTTGATTTGCCGGCAGAATTAATTGAAGCTCCGGGCAAGTATTTTTTGAAATCTCCTTGCATATTCTCTGTTTCACAGTGCGGGATTTGTATTTCACAGTGTGAAATATGTATCCCACACTGTGGTTTTTGTATCCCACAGTGTGAAACAGAGAATTCTTTCCTGCGTTTCGAAGAAAAGACGCTGAGAAAGAGGGATTTATGTGGATAATGATGATTTTTGTCAAAAAGCAGGTACGGAGTGAGATATAGAGACTCTACGTAAGTTGCGGAAATGGCACAAAAAAACGGCTTTAAAGGGTATTTATAACTCCTTTAAAGCCGTATATAATGTGGTACCTTTTCTACTTAATTACTGTTCATATTCCTTCTTCCGCTTCGGATTCATCGGAAACCAGCCTTTCAGCACGCGTTCGCGCTGTTCGAAGACCTCCTTGATGGTCCAGAAAGAAGAGAATGAGAAAACTCCCAACAGGGTCGACAGCAGAATCTGACTTACCAGTACGGAACCGATGAGGCCGGCGATGCCCAATAGCAGAAAAATCCACCAGCAGCGCGTTCCCCAGTAATATTCCGCTTTGACTACTACCGGATGAAATAGACCGATAATCAGGAATGTGCAGATGCCAATGAGGATTCCTTCCCAATGAAGGCTGTCAATCCATTCCATTATTCGTCGGCGTCTTTACGGATGGGAATTTCTTTCTTGATGCTCTGTTCCAGTGAAATCAAGGTTTCCGTAGCAGTTACACCCGGAATTTCCTGAATCTTGGAGTTCAGCAAATCCATCAGATGCTCGTTATCGGTAGAATACAGCTTGGTCAGCATGGTGTACGGACCAGTGGTGAAATGGCATTCTACGATTTCCGGAATCTTCTTCAGTTCTGCCACTACGCTCTTGTACATAGAGCCTTTTTCCAGCTTGATTCCTACGTATGTGCAGGTGCTATATCCCAGGCTCTTGGGATTTACATGGTAACCTGAACCGATAATTACGCCAAGGTCAATCAGGCGCTGAACGCGTTGGTGAATGGCAGCACGTGACACGCCACATTCTGCTGCAACATCTTTGAACGGGATTCTGGCATTCTGTGAGATGATTTCCAGAATCTGTTTGTCAAGTTTATCAATTTTCTCCATATTACTAAATGGTTCTTGTTTTTATCATATTGTAAGCAAATGTAGAAAAACTTTTTTATCTATATGCTATTTTGCCAAAAAAAACGTGATTATTTTTGGCGAAAGAACAAATTGTGGGTAAATTGTGTAAGTCGTTCGCCTCTATTTGACTATCTTTGATTTCCCGAAGATAGGATGCGGTTGGGAAGTAGAGCCGAAAAACATGTTTTTCGTTCGTACTTCTCTCACCTTTCACTATCTTTGTAAGACTTATTATTTATTAAACTCAAGAACTATGCATCCATTGGAATTGTTTAAGTTTTGTCCGGTATGTGGTTCTCCTCATTTTGAAATACATAATGAGAAGTCCAAGAAATGTGCGGACTGCGGGTTTGTGTATTATTTTAACTCAAGTGCGGCTACGGTGGCTTTTATCCTGAACGGGAAAGGGGAACTGCTGGTTTGCCGGCGGGGAAAGGAACCTGCCAAGGGCACGCTGGATTTGTCGGGCGGATTTATTGATATGTTCGAGACTGGCGAAGAAGGGGTAGCACGCGAGGTAAAAGAGGAAACGGGACTGGTGGTGACGGAAGCGAAATATCTGTTTTCCTTGCCCAATACGTATCTGTACTCCGGCTTTCTGGTACATACACTCGACCAGTTCTTCTTGTGTCAGGTGGAAGATGACCATCTGATAAAAGCCATGGACGATGTGGCCGATGCATGGTGGATGCCGCTGGACAAAGTGAATCCGGATGATTTCGGGCTCGACTCTGTACGTAAGGGAGTCGCACGCTTTTTGGAAACCTGTCGGAACAAAAAATAAAAGGGATTATGGGTAAATATAAGAAATATATATGGATGGCGGGGCTGTGCTGTGCCTTGCCGTTGACGGTTTCCGGGCAGCAGGTGGAGCCGCTGACCGGGGCAGACCGTTTGTTCAACGAAGGACGGGAGCTGTTCTTGCGTCAGGATTATGCGGCAGCTCGACAGACCTTGGTGCGCTATACCCGTCAGGCGGGGGAAAAGGCCTGGGCCGATGAAGTGGATTATATGCTGGCTTGCACGGCCTATGAATTGAAAATGCCGGATTGCCGGGAAGTACTGTCGGATTATCTGGAAGCACATCCGGAGTCGCGTTACCGCAATCGGGTGCAGGCACTGATAGGGGCCAGCTATTTTTCGGAAGAGAAATACATGGAAACCATTGCTACGCTGAAGGGTTGTGACATTTCTCTTTTATCCGATGAAGAACGCGATGCCAGTGCCCTGCGTATGGGTACGTCGTACCTGAAAGTCGGTAAATTGCAGGATGCGGCTTTCTGGTTCGCTGTGTTGAAAGAGACGAGTAAGGACTTCCATAACGATGCGGTGTACAACCTGGCTTATATTGATTACGTACAGCAGAAATATGATACCGCCTTGCAGGGATTCCGCGAAGTGCAGGATGACCGGAAGTTCCAGAAACTGGCACCTTATTATATTGCCGACATTTACCTGATTCAGGGAAATTATGCACAGGCCCGAAAGGTGGCAGATGCTTATCTGGCTTTGTATCCGGAAGAGAAGCATGCCGCTCAGATGAGCCGTATCTCTGGTGAGGCGGCTTACGGACAGAATGACTATGCGGCTGCCATCCAGTCGCTGGAACGCTACCACGAAGCGGAGGAGGTGCCTGCCCGTCTGGCCATGTATAAGTTGGGTATGAGTTATTTTAATACGGGAGTCTATTCCAAGGCGTTGTCGCGTTTGGGTGAGGCAACCGGTGCGCAGGATGCGCTGGCTCAGAATGCTTACCTGCACATGGGATTGGCCGGACTGCAGTTGAAGGAACGCAATCAGGCGCGTATGGCGTTTGAGCAGGCTTCGCGTATGGACTTCGACCGTAGCATCAAGGAGCAGGCTTTGTTCAATTATGCACTTTGCATTCATGAAACGTCTTATTCTCCTTTTGCCGAGTCGGTAACGGTGTTCGAACGCTTCCTGAACGAATATCCGTCGTCGGTATATGCTGAAAAGGTGAACGATTACCTGGTAGAGGTGTATATGAACACCCGCAGTTATGAAGTGGCGTTGCGCTCTATCGAGAAAATCACGCATCCGAGTGCCCGCATTCTGGAAGCGAAACAGAAACTGCTTTTCCGGATGGGAACACAGCTGTTTGCACAGGCCGACTATCGGAATGCCATTGATTATTTTACCCGTTCTTTGCAGTTGGGTCAGTATAATCAGAAGACCAAGGCCGATGCCTATTATTGGCGTGGAGAATCGAAATACCGTCTGGAGCGTTATCCGGAGGCTGCCAATGACATGCGGCTGTATCTGGAGTTTGCTACCGACAAGAATTCACAGGAGTACGGACTGGCTCTTTACTGTTTGGGATACAGTCTGTTCAAGCAGAAACAATATAATTCCGCACGCGACTGGTTTGTCCGCTGTGTGCAGAACGGACGGACGCAGGAGGCTTCTGTAGCAGGCGACGCGTACAACCGTATCGGTGACTGCTATTTTTATGAGCGCCGCTTTGAAGAAGCCCGCCAGCAATACGCGCAGGCTGTCATCACTTCTCCTTCGCTGGGAGATTATTCGTTGTTCCAGGAGGGTATTGTGAAAGGATTGCAGCGTGATTATGCCGGAAAGATTCAGGTGCTCAACAAATTGATTACGGATTATCCGTCGTCGGCTTATCTGGACGATGCCCTGTATGAACAGGGACGTGCCTTTGTGCAGATGGAGGATAGTGAGAATGCAATCAAGCGTTACTCATTGCTGGTGCAGCGTTATCCGGAAAGCGAACTTTCACGTAAGGCGGCCAATGAAATAGGTCTGCTTTATTATCAGAATGACCGCTACGAGCAAGCCATTGCAGCTTACAAGCAGGTCATTACGAAGTATCCGGGTAGTGCGGAGGCGCGCCTGGCACAGCGTGACCTGAAGTCCATTTATGTGGATTTGAATAAGGTGGATGACTATATGGCGTTTGCTTCTACAGTGCCTGGTGGTGCGACTTTCAACGTGAGCGAACGCGACTCTTTGACGTATACGGCAGCCGAACGTGCTTACATGCGTGGAGATATTGCCGGAGCAAAGACCAGTCTGACCCGCTATCTTCAGTCGTTCCCGCAAGGAGCTTTCAGTGTGGATGCGTCTTATTATTTAGGTTTGATTGATTATAACCAGAAGGATTATGCGGCAGCGTCAGCCCGTCTGGAAGAAGTGTTGCGCTTTTCCGGAAGCAAGTATGAAGGAAAGGCTTTGGCGCTTTGTGCCGATATGGCTTACAACCAGAAGGAATATGCCAAGGCATTGAACCTTTACAAGCGTTTGGCCGACCGCTCGGCTGTGCAGGAAGAGCGTCTGCAGGCTGAAGTGGGTGCTCTGCGAAGCGCTTGTGCGTTGGGCGACCGGGCTGAAACCGTGACGACTGCTTCGGCGCTGCTCAAGCAGAGCAAGCTGACGCCGGAGGTACGTAGCGAGGCGTTGTATTTCCGTGCCAAGGCGTTGTTGGCGGAAGGGCAGAAGAAGGCTGCACTGGCCGACTTGACCGAACTGGCTAAGGATACGCGTAATGTGTACGGGGCAGAAGCCAAATACCTGGTGGCACAGACTTACTTCGATGAGGGAGAAACTGCCAAGGCGGAGAAGGAAGTGCTGGAATACATCGAAGTCAGCACACCGCATGCATACTGGCTGGCAAGAAGCTTTGTCTTGTTGTCGGATGTGTACGTGAAGCTGGACCGCAAGATGGAGGCTAAACAGTATTTGTTGTCTTTGCAGCAGAATTATCAGGCCGATGATGACATCGCCGGAATGATTGAAAGTCGCCTGGAAAAACTTAAAAGTGTAAAGTAAGATGAAATACATAAGTACGATATTGGTTTGCGCCGGTCTGTGGCCCGCAGCTACGGTATGTGCGCAGAATGGAGGGGAGAAAGATTCTACACTGAACCGGACGGTGGTAGTGGAAAATCAGTACAACCCCGAGGTGATGGATGCCTTTAAGGTGAATGTCATGCCCGAGGTGGAGGAGCCGGCGGCTCCGAAGCAGGCTATTAATTATGCGACGGATTTGCGTCCGTTGGGAGCCTGGAAAGCCACTCCTATGGAGGCGATGTCCAGAGAACTGGCTCAGAAGGGAGCCGACAGGGGCTATGTCCGTGCGGCTTACGGTACGCTGAACAATGTGGACCTGAAAGGAAGTTATCTGTGGGATATTTCTTCGAAAGACCGTCTGGGAATCATGGCTTCCTTGTACGGGCTGAACGGGGATATTCCGCATTTCATGGAAGGAGAGGAGTGGAAGTCGCGTTTTTACCGTACGGATGTGTCGCTGGACTACCGGCATGATTTCCGGAAGGTGGCGCTGAAATTAGGAGGTGCCTTTGCTTCGCAGGTATTTAATTATATGCCGTCTATGAATGAAGGGGTGGAGAACTGGCCTACCACACAGCGTTATACGTTGGGTGAAGGATATGTAGGAGTGATGTCCCGCGACAAGGACTTGCCTATACAGTTTGCTTTCCAGACTGGCTTGCGTAGCTTCAGCTTGCGCTATGATAATTATTACATGGAGTATGGTTCTGAAAATATTTTCCATACCGAAGGTTTCATGGCTGGTAATATCAATGAGGAACAGCAGGTGGGCATCGGTCTGGAGATGGACAACCTGATTCACGATGTGTCGCAGCAGGATTATACGCTGTTGCAGCTGAATCCGTACTACACCTATCAGGGTGAATCCGTGAAGTTGCGGGTGGGAGCCCATGTGGATTTGCAGACGGCTTATGGCAGCGGACTGAAAGCTGCGCCGGATGTCAAACTGGAATATACGTTTGCCGATACGTATGTGGCTTACCTCAATGTGTTGGGCGGAACACGTCTGAATGATTTCCGCCGGTTGAATGACTTCTCACCTTACTGGACGATTGCACAGCAGATGCATACTTCCTATACACCACTGGATGCGAAAATCGGTTTGAAGGCTTCTCCGGTTATCGGATTAGGTTTTGAACTCTACGGAGGTTATCGTATTACCAAGAATGAACTTTTTGCCGTACCGGGAGGATTCTATACGGATGAGCAGAATGTGTTCTATACAGGTATCCTGCAGGATAAGGGAAAAGTCGGTTATGGAGGTGTTTCTGTGAGCTATGCCTACCGTGACTGGGTAGACTTTTCTGTAAACGGTACGTATTATAGCTGGAACGTGACGGAAGGAAACGAAGGCTTGTTGCAGTTGAAGCCTGAATTGAAGGCCGATTTCAGTGTGCGTGCCAAGGTGATCAAGAATTGCCATGCCCTGTTGAACTACAACTACGAACGTCGTCAGAAGATGGGTGATTTTGGGCGTGCGGATGCCATCAATAACCTGTCTGTAGGAGCAGAGTATGAGTTGCTGAACCGCATCAACGTGTTTGGCCGCCTGAATAACCTGCTCAATAAGGTATACGCTACTGAAGCAGGTTATCCGGTGGAAGGTCTTCATTTTATGGCAGGCATCAGCTGCCGTTTCTAAATTTATTCTGCGTGGCGGCAGTGCTGAATCAGTGCGCCGTCACGGAAAAAGAAACGGCTTTCTTGTCCGTGGGGAAGGAGGGGAGCAGGAATACCGTCGTGCAAGGTCACGCGGGCATGTTCTATGAATGCTTCGTCCCATAGCCCTTGTTCCAGAAAAGCCTGGAGCGTCTGGCTTCCGCCTTCTACCAGTAATGTTTGTATTTTTTGCTCATAAAGCACCTGCATGATTTGCGGGAGAATATTCTGGCCGAAATCCAGTGTCACGTAAGTGAGGTTCTGGGTAGCGGCCTTTTCTTTTTCCGTAAAGACGAGGGTAGGAGTACTGCCGTCGAACAGGTGCAGATGAGGCGGCAAAGTCAGCTGCCGGTCGATGACCAGTC
>UMIX01010757.1_pt1 | contig 9599 bp, 9 predicted proteins | sample 1965891 | NCBI WGS metagenome assembly UMIX01 (sample SAMEA4836136, study PRJEB28245) | human gut metagenome | biome: gut microbiome; material: fecal sample | place: Denmark | collected 2008 | reverse complement strand
ATAAAAAACTTTCTGGCCGGAGTACATGAGATGGAGGAGAAGGAATCTCTGCGATATTCCTATGATAAGCCTAAAAGAAGAGAGGTGGTATTGGCTGCTTTTGATCCAAATTCAGCCGATTCCATCGAATTTTTGCAACGTGGATTGTCTCCTTTTATTGCACATACTATTTTGCAATACCGGAGAGCCGGCGGTAAATTCAGGACAGCGGATGATTTCTCTCGTGTTTATGGCTTGTCGTCCGAGAAATTTAATATGTTAAAACCTTATATCCAGATATCAGAGGCTTTTCGGCGGAAACAGGATACATTGCACTTTATCAAAAAGGCGGAGAAAGATACGTTGGCGGTTTATAAATATCCGGAAGGAACTTTAGTCGATTTGAATGAAGCGGACACTACCGAGTTGAAAAAGATTCCGGGAATAGGCAGTGGCATTGCACGCATGATTGTGGCTTACCGGAAACGTTTGGGAGGTTTTTATGATATGGCTCAGTTGAAGGAAGTGAACTATGTAGATGAGGATATGTTGAGATGGTTTAAACTCGGAAATGCACCAATTCATCGGATAAATGCCAATAAGGCCGGGCTTGACAAACTTCGCTCTCATCCTTATATGAATTTTTATCAGGCAAAGGTAATTATAGAATATAGGAGGAAAAAGGGAAAATTAAAAAGTCTTTCCCAGTTATCCTTGTATGAGGAATTCACTGAGAAAGACTTGGAACGTTTGTCGCACTATCTTGCTTTTGATTAATTGTTGGGATAACCAGCAGCTTCTGCTATTTTTACCGGAATTTCGGTATTGTCAATGCGACCTTGGAATAGTTGGGCGCCGGCTCCGATAGCGAATACGGGTACATAACCTCCAGAGTGCCCACCACTGGTCCAACCTACCAGAGCGATGTCATCCAGAATTCTTTTGGCCTCAGCTGCCAAAGGTTCGTCTTGTTGATATTCACTTTTGGTCAAATCTATCTCTTTACCGCTAAATGATTCATCATATACTTTCTTCAGGGATGCTTCTTGCTTTTCATTCAATTGAATACTATCCCAAAATCCGAAATTATCCTTCAATGATTGCTTGATAACTTCCCAAGGTACTTGATTCTTGTATTTTTTTCTTAATTCGTTTACAATTTTAGTATATCCGCTTTCACTTACTTTTTGTGATTTTAAAGCTTGCAGGTTCAAAGTATACGGACCTTTTCCTAAAACGATTCCTCCGGTTTCGTGGTCGGCTGTTACTACAATCAGGGTTTCATCGGGATGTTGTTCATAGAATTCGTAAGCAACTTTTATGGCATTGTCCATATCCATCACTTCGTGGAATACGGTAGCGGCGTCGTTGCTGTGGCAAGCCCAGTCTATTTTACCTCCTTCAACCATCAGGAAGAACCCTTTTGATAGATCTTTAGACAGGAAATTGATTCCGGCACGGGTGATTTCAGTTAAAGTCATATCGCCTTTTTTTCGATCGATAGCATAGGGGATAGCACTATTGTCTGTTGCTGTCGCAGGTTGTAAGAGAATCAGTTTGTCCGATTTTTTTGCTTTTTTCTGATAGTCCTTGTAGCCACGGGCTATGGTATATCCGGCTTTGTCCACCAGTGTGTACAGACTTTCTGAATTTGAACCGGCGGCTTTTTTGTTGGTGGGATCTAAAAAGTCTGATCCTGCATAGAAATCGAAGTTGGCATCAATCAAATCCAGACCCACGTTGTAATAGCTGCTTCTTTGTCCTTGGTGTGCGTAAAAAGCAGCCGGTGTGGCATGGTCTACGCTGACACTGGTACTGATACCTACACGGCAACCTTTATTTTTTGCCCAAGAAGCAACACTGTTAACTTTGGTTTCCAAATCCTTTTTCACACCTAATGCGCCATTTTTTGTTTTGTTTCCCGTAGCAAGTGCTGTTCCTGCAGCGGCCGAATCTGTCACTCCGTTGGTTGCCGAGAAAGTAGTGGCTATGGTTGCATAAGGAAATTGGGTGAATAATAACGGAGTCACACCAATTTTGCCTTCCAACTCTCCACGATACATCTCTGTTCCTAAAACTTGGTTAACACCCATTCCATCTCCGATGAAATAAAATACATACTTTGCTTGCTGTGCCTGTACAAAAAGAATGGACAGGAATACAAATACAATAATAAACGATAGTTTTTTCATATTAATTGAGTTAATGACATTTTTTTCAGCCTAGCAAATATAGGGAAAAAAGACTTTTTATCGGTACTTCTTTCTTGAATAATTGAGATTTAATGGCCAAATACTTTTTTTGCAATAAGTTTGTAAATGAAATGTTTTTGGGGTGTAATATAAAAAATCTGTTTGGGAGTAGGGAAGCCCGTATTTTATACTATGCATCTGTTTGCTTTCGACATGGATATTGCATACAGATAATTGCTTTAATATTAGTGATTATTAATTATAAATCTTATATTTGTCTAATCTAGAGTCAGTAAATAAAGTATGGGAGAATTTATAAATGTATTAGTGTCAAAAGGGAAAAGCAATTTGATACCGGAAAAAGATAACCTGTATGGACAGTTTGTCGGTGAATGGGATTTTGAATGGGTTGATAACCAAGGTACAACAGGCGAAAGACATGTTCAGGGAGAGTGGATATTCGCTTGGGTGCTGGAAGGGACTGCAATTCAAGATGTGTTTATTTGCCCTTCGCGTAAGGCACGGATTAAAGATTATCAACCGGATGCAGCTTATGCGACTGCGGTACGTATGTATAATCCTAATACAGAGGCATGGGATATTTTATATACGGAATTAGGAGGGGCTACACAACTGGAAGGAAAAAGAGAAGGAAACAGGATTGTTCAGACGGAAATTAATGAGAAGAATATACAGTGGGTGTTTTCAGAAATTACAACGACTTCATTCCGTTGGCAACGTATGGTAAAACGTCCGGATGGTACTTGGGAAACTGAAGCTGAACTTTTTGCCGTTCGTCGATGATTAAGATGTATATTATATAAGTTTGAGAATATTGCAGCCTAAAATAGACTTGTTGTAGTAGAAGCTTAGAGGTGATTTGACGAGTTTATAAAGAAAGAATGTGTGAATGATAAACAACTTCAGAACCGCTTTCTTGCATTTAGCGGAGAAAATATTTTCAAACTAAATCCTGCTAGCTATACGCAGGAAAAGATGTGGGCAGGTATATGGAATCTTTGCGTAAGAATCTTTCTGCTTATACTCTTGATGATGCTCCCGAAGATGTTCGGGAACTCTATAAAGATGAATTCATCCAGCTTTATGCTTCAAGTATAAAGTGTTTTTTAATATGTATCAAATTGGGATTTATATCGGGAAGGAGTAGTTTTGCTCCAAGACTTAATCAAATATGGAGGCAGGTCAGAAGTGGATAAAGTTACAATTGAGCGGAAAGCTCGTATACCTCGTCATCCAGTCTATATTGCCGTATTTTGTGTTTTGTGAGAAAATAAAAATCCTGATTCCGGGAATCAGGATTTTACTGTCTTTTTTTCTTCAAGGTGGTGCTACCAGCAACCGAAAACGGGTTGTTATGACACTATCTTTCAGTAAGTTGTATCTTTGCTACGATGTAAGTCCCTTGAATAAGGTTTTCACAGCTTTGCACCGTTCAACACAAGTTTGTATCTTGGGTACGATTTCTGAATGCAAAGATAAGTATTATTATATGAAAGCAATATTTTGCTCTTCATAATTTGAATACGGTTATCGTTTTTTCTTCCAATAAGGTTTAGTCCAAAAAGAGTACCCTGAATTGCGATAGCTTCGTTCTGGAACAGCAGCCTGTAATATTCGATCCATATCATAAGAATTGAGATAATTGTCCTTTTTAGCTATGAAAGGATCAAGCCAATCAGCTTTCTCTCTAGCCCATTGTATCTTTGCTAGCAGTTCATCATCAGTTTTACCATCTTCAATTGCATGGTTCTCAAATGCATTAATATATTCTCTTAAAATATTAGTTTTTCGAAAACGTTCAGCAGAGTATAATAGGTCTTTAAAGTCTTCTAGCTCTTTTCTTTTCTCTTCTTCGAATTCTTCTCTTTTTCGTTCTTCTTCTTTACGTCGCTTTTCTCTCTCTTCTGCTTCAATACGTTCTGTCTTTCTATTATCTGCTTCAATCTCTAGGTATGCTACTATACTAATTATTTTATCTTCGATTTTAGTATAAGCCGTATCATGAACTAGTGTTGGGCTATGAAAGCTCGAACTATGATAAATATAAAACTGTAATTCGCCAGAAAAGATATTATTATTGTTATCACAGCGATTACTGCTATTAGGATTTTGCTTTTTTCTTTCAGTTAATCTTATTTGAATTTCCTCACCATCAACAATGGCATAGGTCTGATTGTCTTTGCATTTAATACTATGTCCTCTAAAAATTAAGCCTTTTATAATTGTATCAAAAATAGATAGTGCTCTATCTAGCATATTCTCAGAAACATAGAGGTCTAACGTTTCTCTTATTTTACTTTTATAGGGATTTTTCTTTAAATATTGATTTTCTGATCGCTGTCTGAATTTTTCTTTTGTGTCGATTATTAGAGGATTTTTAGCATATAAGACTTCTGGAACCTTAAAGCATGAAATATCACCACTGCAAATTTCCAGTTCACGTTGCTTGTATGGATTTACGGATTTCTCCATTTCTACTTTAGGTTCTTTGGCTTCTTGAAGTGTTGTTGATTGAGTTGCGTTTGTTTCCTCTTGTTGGAACGGTAGAGGTGTGACTTGCTTACCATATTTCAGTTTTGCCCAATACCCCAAAGGTGGTGTGGGTATATTCATCGATTTACAGCGTTTTCTTAAACCATTATCTGAAAGACCAAAACGTTTACATATGGTTGTCATTGGCTCAGACCATACTAAGTCATATAATTCTTTGCGTGTCAGTTCCATACTGATTGAGTATTAGTAGTTTCTCTTTGATGTATATTTTTCTTGTAGAGTAGCAACACGTCCCTTCTCAACCCATTTAATTAATTCGTCCTCAAAGAAATAAACTTTGTTTCCTTGTATATAATGAGGTATGGTTCGGTTTCTGACCATTTTATTGATGCCATTTTTAGTTTGATTTAGAATTTGACATGCTTTTTCAATATTTATAGGTCTGTGCTTATCAACCCCTAAACCTAATTGTGACTCTATATGTTCAAGTAAAACTCTCATTTCAGCAATTTCATTTATAAGATAATTTACTGCTTTAGGAGTGTTTTGCAAAGTCAACTCCTCTTTATTGATTGTTTCATCAGTATTCATATGCCAAACAGTTATATTGATTAATAATGCTATGATAATGTAGCTTACTGTTGATTTATAATATAATACCCCCCCGTTTTTTGTGCCCCCCTAAACTCAATTAAACCTGATTTAACTAAAGAATTTAAGTGGCGTTTTGCTGTTGGAATACTTTTCTTTATTAATTCTGCAATCTTGGACGAATTGAGTCCAGGATATTTCTGGATTATCTTTAAAACTTCTTTCTCCTTGCTATTTACAGTATCATTTACAGTATCATTTACAGTATCATTCTTGATACTGATACCTCTTTTGAATATAACCGTAAACATCCCGTCCGTATGAAAATCAGGCTCAGGAAGATTGGCTTCTTTCATAGCTTCTTGCATACGGGGAATGCCGGATGCCACCCTTTCAACCAAATGCATACGGGTAAACAATCCAAAGATTAATGGGTTGCGTGTCATGCTCTTGTGTCCGAAATCTTTAGCTACGATAGGCAAAAGCCCTCCGGGATTAGAAACCTCTACCCGGTCATCAAACATTTCTATTGTAATGGTTGCTCCCTGTTCGTAATAATCACGATGTGAGAGAGCGTTAATAATGGCTTCTTTAAACACAGTAAGAGGAATTTCCCAAATTTCTTCTCTTGGTCCTGCTCCCTCAATTTTATAAGCTACTTGCAGTTTACTTTCTAGCCATGCCATAGCCTGCAAATATTGTTGGTATAGTGGACCGCCAAAGGTTTTATCATCAATGATATATACTTTGGTTGTTCCTTTGAAAAGGACACATCTTGTTACTGCGTGTGGAAACTTTCGTTCAGGTTGTTTCCCAAAGAACATGGCTGTTCCATTCTTGGCTACTCCGTTATCCGTAAACAGTTCCAAATTCTCAAATATCTGTTTGTTGGCAGTCGATGGACTTAGCTTTGCTTCCGTGCGAAAGTCTTTTATCGCTTGTTCATCTGCATCTGTGTAAATGTTGAACCACGAACAAGGGATAGCATCAAAAAATATTTTGTTGCATTCCTGAAAGAAACTGCGCATTTCTTCGACAGTACGAAGTTTCTGTGAGTTTGCTCCCTCACGCACAAAGATAGAACCGGAAAATATATAAGGTTTATCTTTCCCTGATGGAACATCAATTACCCAAACTGTCTTATCCTCGATATTTACCGCATACATATCACAATGGAGAGCTGGAGATATTTCACTGATAGAGCCTTGAATGGCTGAACGTTTGTCATTTTCCAAACCTGTACCAATAATCTGTCCGTTATCATCTACGCCGATAAGCAAATATCCTCCGTCAGCATTAGCGAAAGCGCAAATTTCCTCTGTTAGTTCACGAACTTTTGAAGGTACACGAACTTTAAACTCTACATTATAGCCTTCTCCGCTATCGATAAGTGATTGTATGGTTTCTGTATTTGTCATAGACATCTATAAATATAATGCAAAAATAGTCATTTCTATTGTTTTAATAACTCTAAAAACAAGGATATATATATGGTTTACTTCAAATTGTTCTTTCTGAAATTAGAGGGGCTGCATCCTCTATACTTTTTGAAAAACTTATTAAGATGGCTCTCATCGGTAAATCCCAATTCTTCAACGATTTCACAAATTCTCATTTGACTATGTAATAATCTATTTTCTACTAACTTTAGTTTGTAGTTTAAAATGTATTGCTGCATAGTTTCATTAGTATGTTTTTTGATATATCGTCCTAAATAATTCTCCGAAATGCCAAAATGTTGGCTTATATCTTTTGCTCTGATTTTACCTGTTTTATAGATGTTTGCTTGAATATACTGCAATATGTCAAGCGATTTGTCCTCAGAGCATTCATCCACCTGTTCAGGCAAGAACATTGCGATATTGCGTGCTACCACAATAATAATCGTATTAATTATTTGTGTTATAATCTCCTTGCTGTATAAATTTCGGTTAATATATTCCCTGATAATCGCTTCAATCATGGGTTTCACCAATAGCTTATCTACTTTATTTCTTAGTATACAACCGGGTTGATGATTAGCATGTTGAAGAATAAACTCCAGTCTTTGGATATTTTCAGCACCGAAAACAGAAGAATGTATATATATGTCGTTAAACTTGATGTCGACAAACTTAGTTGTTGTATGGATTTCGAAAGAATGCGTATCTCCGGGAGTAATCATAAACAAATGTCCGTCATGATAAGGAAACATATTGTTGTTAATCCATTGGATGCCTGTTCCTGAAAGAATATATACTAATTCAAAAAAGGTATGTTCATGCTCTTTTAGCAAGGATTCGGCAAGCTCGCTAAAACTAATTTCGAATGGTTGATGTAGGTTTTCTCTTTTCATGCCATAAATATAGCCCTAAAAAACGGATTAATACCAAAATAACGAAAAATAATACCTAAAATTAGCCGAAAAATCGGTATAACTTTGCAATATATTTAAAATTATAGCTTATGAAAACTGAAATGGAAAAATGTTTGGCAGGTGAATGGTATGATTGCCACGACCCGTTTTTTATGGATTTGAAAAGTAAAGCTCATCACTTGTTGATGAAATATAATTCTTTGCCGTATGAACAAAAGACTGAAAAATATGCCGTACTAAAGGAAATGTTTGGAAGTATAGGCGCAAATGTTTCTGTCGGTCATTCGTTTATATGTGATTATGGATGCAATATACATATCGGTGATAATGTCACCGTAAATACTGGTTGTACATTTGTCGATTGCAATAAGATTACCATAGGGAACAATGTGCTGGTAGCACCTAATGTACAAATCTATACGGCAACTCACCCGGTAGAGTTTAATGAACGACTTGTATTGACAGAAACCCCGGATGGCTGTAAGTATGTCCGTCGAACTTTTGCCCTCCCTGTCATGATAGAGGATGGCTGCTGGATTGGCGGTGGAGTAATTATTTTACCGGGAGTGACAATAGGGCAAAAATGTGTGATTGGTGCAGGAAGTGTTGTAACCAAAGATATTCCGGCAAATAGCTTGGCGGTAGGAAATCCTTGCCGGGTGATACGGAAAATCAATCAAATGTAAGGTTATGATTAAATTAGTAGCCTTTGACTTAGACGGTACAATCGGAGATACAATTCCCATGTGCCTCAAAGCCTTAAAAAAGGCAGTAACTCCCTATGTTACTCTTAATGATGTATCCGAAAATGATATTTTAGAAACTTTTGGACTAAATGAAAAAGGGATGATAAAAAAACTTGTTGGTTATAATTGGGAAAATGCTTTGGATGACTTCTACGTGATATACGAACAAATGCATATAATGTGCCCTCGTCCTTTCGACGGTATAACAGAACTGATTGAGAAGTTAAAAAAGAAATCTATTCTTATTGCTTTGGTTACAGGAAAAGGAGAAAAGAGCTGTGCGATAACATTACGTCAATTTAATATGGACACGTGTTTTGATAAAGTAAAAACTGGAAATCCTTTCAAAAATAATAAAGCAGAGAATTTTAGGGAACTGCTCGCAGATTATAAATTACAACCGGATGAAATGATATATATAGGTGATACAGTTTCAGATATTGTGTCTTGTAGGGAAGTTGGAATACGATGTTTATCTGCTTCATGGATAACTTCTTGCTTAGATGCACAAAAATTAGAAGCTCACAATGCTGGGAATGTTTTTTATTCAATAGCTTCACTTGAATGCTATTTAATGGGATGACAAATATATGTGCTTAATAAAAAAACATTTAGTATTTCTATTGTATGAACAAAATATCAGATTTGAGTTTCTTTCGATTATTATCGGAATGCTCACAACGTAAAGTTTTCGGTATCAGAGTTTATGGAAGCTATTGAGGAATTGGCTATTCATTTGGCTGATTTCAGTATCAGCGAACAGGATAATAGCGTTTTATTACGCTATTTTTCATTCGGATTACATAGACTTAAATCGTATCATGTACGGTTTGAGCAAGAAAAAAATGCCTTATTTGTATCCCATTGATGAAGCGATTGGGCTACTGAACAATGAAATACGCCTTGTGGAATGGCGTATCAAGTACCCGGAGCAATTCAAATCACACTTTAACAAACAACCTTTTTCCCCTCTTTATTTGGCAGACAAAACAAATCTGATTGATATAATGGAAATTATCAGCGGTTTATTCCTTTCCAAACATATCGTCTATAAAAATGATAAACCTACTTTCTTGTCCGACTTGTCTAAAGTTACAGGCGCATAATCTATGTTTACTGCCTTTTTCATTTTTTCTATTTCTTCGTTCATTGTACCGAGCAGGGTACGCATTTCCGTCTCTTTTCCGAATACCCGTTTCAGGAGAAGTTTTGTCTTCAGAA
>UMIX01020164.1_pt1 | contig 9882 bp, 9 predicted proteins | sample 1965891 | NCBI WGS metagenome assembly UMIX01 (sample SAMEA4836136, study PRJEB28245) | human gut metagenome | biome: gut microbiome; material: fecal sample | place: Denmark | collected 2008 | reverse complement strand
TAAACCTGTTTCGGTGAAAATCGGACGTTTTGGACCTGTGGTACAGATTGGTTCTTCAGACGATGAAGAAAAACCAAGATTTGCCCAGCTGAACAAGGAACACTCCTTGGAAACAATTACACTGGAAGAAGCGCTTGATTTGTTTAAACTACCGCGTGTATTGGGCGAACTTGACGGAACAACCGTTTTGGTAGGAGTCGGACGTTTTGGCCCGTATGTGCGCCACGGCAATGAATATGTGTCTATTCCGAAGGAGATGGATCCGATGGCTGTGACTTTTGAAGAAGCCGTACGGATGTTGTCTGAGAAGAAAGAAAAAGAGGCACAGAAAATCATCAAGCAGTTCCCCGAAAATCCGGATATGCAGATTTTGAATGGTCGTTACGGACCTTACATTGCTTACCAGAAGAAAAATTATAAGATTCCTGAAAACGTGAATCCGGCAGACCTGAACCTGGATGCTTGCTTCAAGGTAATAGAACTGCAGGCACAGAAAGCCGAGATGCGCAAGGCGAAAGGAGCAAAGGCGAAGACAAAGAAATGAAAAGAGTTTTCCTGATTGGCTATATGGGTTCGGGAAAAACCACACTGGGCAAGGCTTACAGTGCGGCTACCGGACTACAGTTTGTCGACCTCGACTGGTACATCGAGGAACGCATGCATAAATCCATTTCCGACTTGTTTGCGGAAAGGGGAGAAGAAGGTTTCCGCTTGCTGGAGCAGAAGATGCTGCACGAGGCGGGAGAATTTGAGAATGTATTGATTGCATGCGGAGGAGGCACTCCTTGCTTTTTCGATAACATGGACTATATGAATCATACAGGCGAAACAGTATTTCTGGATGTATGTCCGGAAGTACTGTTCCGTCGTTTAAAGATAGCAAAGGCCAAACGTCCGCTGTTGGCGAATAAAACGGACGAAGAGCTGATGCAGGTCATTACTTCTGCGTTGGAAAAAAGACTTCCTTATTATTCTAAGGCTAAATGGCGTTTCAACGCAGAAGAACTTGAAAGTTATGCACAGATTGACAGAGCGGTAAGCCGCTTGAATGAATTGATAAATTAAAGAAGTATAAATCTAGACTTTATGTAGTGAAATGAGAAAATGGCGTATTGAAGACTCTGAAGAGCTCTACAACATCACGGGGTGGGGCGTTTCATACTTTAGTATCAATGACAAAGGTCATGTGGTAGTAACTCCACGAAAAGACGGAGTAGCCGTCGATTTGAAGGAACTGGTGGACGAGTTGCAGTTGAGGGACGTAACCGCTCCTATGCTGGTACGTTTTCCGGATATTCTGGACAACCGGATTGAGAAAATCTCCAATTGCTTTACACAGGCTTCTGAAGAATATGGCTATCAGGCTCAAAACTTCATTATTTACCCGATTAAGGTAAATCAGATGAGACCGGTAGTGGAGGAAATTATCAGTCATGGAAAGAAATTTAATTTAGGACTGGAGGCCGGTTCAAAGCCGGAACTTCATGCTGTAATTGCCATTAATACGGATTCTGATTCACTGATTATCTGCAACGGCTATAAGGATGAAAGCTACATTGAACTGGCTTTGCTGGCGCAGAAAATGGGTAAACGTATTTTCCTGGTGGTAGAAAAGTTGAACGAGCTTCGACTGATTGCCAAGATGGCCAAGCAGCTGAATGTACGTCCGAATATTGGTATCCGCATCAAATTAGCTTCCTCTGGTAGCGGAAAGTGGGAAGAAAGCGGAGGCGATGCCAGCAAGTTCGGATTGACTTCCAGTGAGTTGCTCGAGGCACTTGATTTCCTGGAAAAGAAAGAAATGCAAGATTGCCTGAAGCTGATTCATTTCCACATAGGTAGTCAGGTGACTAAGATACGTCGTATCAAGACAGCATTGCGTGAGGCTTCTCAGTTCTATGTGCAGTTGCATCAACTGGGTTTTCCGGTAGAATTCGTAGATATAGGTGGAGGACTGGGAGTGGATTACGACGGTACCCGCTCTGCTAACAGTGAAAGTAGCGTGAACTATTCCATTCAGGAATATGTGAACGACTCTATTTCTATTATGGTGGATGCCAGCAACAAAAACAATATTCCGCATCCGAACATTATTACAGAAAGTGGCCGTTCATTGACTGCCCATCATTCGGTGTTGATCTTTGAGGTGCTGGAAACAGCTTCACTGCCTTCTATGGACGAAGACTTTGAGGTGAGTGCAGACGATCATGAACTCGTACAGGAACTTTATCAGATTTGGGATAACCTGAATCAGAGCCGTATGTTGGAGGCATGGCATGATGCCCAGCAGATTCGTGAAGAATCGTTGGACTTGTTCAGCCACGGTATTGTCGATTTGAAGACACGTGCACAGATTGAACGTATGTACTGGTCGGTTACACGTGAGATTAACCAGATTGCATCGGGTTTGAAGCATGCACCGGATGAGTTCCGTAATTTGGACAAGCTGTTGGCTGACAAATATTTCTGTAACTTCTCTCTGTTCCAGTCGTTGCCGGATTCCTGGGCGATTGACCAGATTTTCCCCATCATGCCGATTCAGCGTCTGGATGAACGTCCTGACCGCACGGCTACTTTGCAGGATATTACTTGCGACTCGGATGGAAAAATTGCCAACTTCGTGACCAGCCGTAATGTGGCACACGACTTGCCTGTACATACCATCAAGGCAAAGGAATCGTATTATATCGGTGTGTTCTTGGTGGGGGCTTACCAGGAAATTCTGGGAGATATGCACAACTTGTTCGGCGATACCAATGCCGTACATGTCAGTGTGGATGAGAAAGGTTACAGCATTGACCAGGTGATTGATGGAGAAACTGTGGCCGAAGTACTCGACTACGTGCAGTATAACCCGAAGAAGCTGGTACGTACCTTGGAAACCTGGGTGACAAAGTCTGTGAAAGAAGGCCGTATCTCGCTGGAGGAAGGAAAGGAATTCCTGGCAAATTATCGTTCCGGATTGTATGGATATACTTATCTGGAGTAATTTAAGAAAGTAGCATTATGAAAGAAAAACTGACAGTTATAAAAGTAGGAGGAAAAATCGTAGAGGAGCCTGATACATTGAATCAGTTGCTCGATGATTTCTCATCTCTGTCTGGCTATAAGGTGCTGGTGCATGGAGGAGGCCGCTCTGCCACTCGTATTGCTTCACAGTTGGGAATTGAAAGCCAGATGGTGAACGGACGTCGTATTACCGATGCAGAAACTTTGAAGGTGGTGACAATGGTTTACGGCGGACTTGTCAACAAGAATATTGTGGCCGGCTTGCAGGTAAAAGGGGTGAATGCCATAGGTCTGACAGGAACGGATATGAATGTAATCCGTTCTGTGAAACGTCCGGTGAAAGACATTGATTACGGCTACGTAGGAGATGTTGAGAAAGTAGACGGAAAGGCCCTGGCTGACCTGATTCATCGTCAGATTGTACCTGTGATGGCACCATTGACGCATGACGGGAATGGAAACCTGTTGAATACGAATGCCGATACCATTGCCGGAGAAACCGCAAAAGCTTTGGCGGAGTATTTTGATGTGACACTGGTGTACTGCTTTGAAAAGAAAGGGGTGCTACGCGATGAGAATGATGATGACAGCGTAATTCCGGTGCTGACCCCAGATTTGTTCAAGCAATATGTGGAGGAAGGAATCGTGCAAGGTGGTATGATTCCTAAACTGGAAAATTCTTTTTCAGCCTTGGATGCTGGTGTGTCACAGGTCGTAATAACCTTAGCATCAGCAATTTACAAAGATTCCGGAACAATTATCAGAAAATAATTCAAAAAAATTGGCGGGTGGGTGTAACTTTTATGAAACTCACCCGTCATTAGTATAGAGAGCCATGCAAGAGATCAGTTTTCGTGACAATATTCTGCCGCTGAAAGATAAGCTTTTCAGGTTGGCCTTGCGCATTACGTTCGACCGGGCAGAGGCGGAAGATATTGTTCAGGATGCACTGATTAAGGTGTGGAACAAGCGTGACGAGTGGGGAGAGTTGGAATCCATAGAAGCCTATTGTCTGACGGTAGTTCGGAATTTAGCTATTGACCGAAGTCAGAAAAAAGAGGCCCAGAATCTGACCTTGACACCGGAAACGCAGGAAATGCCGGATGCACAGACTCCCGAAAGCCAGTTTGAACGGAATGAACAGTTTCAGTTGGTACACAGGCTGGTGAATGAACTCCCGGAAAAGCAACGAACCATTGTTCAGCTTAGGGATATTGAAGGTAAGAGTTATAAAGAAATTGCTGATGTGTTGGGGATTACGGAAGAGCAAGTGAAAGTAAATCTTTTCAGGGCCCGACAACGCATCAAATTAAAATACAGTGAGATTAACGATTATGGACTATAAGTACATTGAACAACTTCTGGAACGCTATTGGAACTGTGAAACCTCGGTAGAGGAAGAGCAGATTCTTCGGATTTTCTTTCAGCAGAAAGAGCTTCCCGCCCATTTGCGCCGCTACCGTTCTTTGTTTACTTACCAGGAAGAAGCTGCCGGGATGAAATTGGGTGATGATTTTGACAAGCGTGTGCTTGCGGAAATTGAACGTCCGGTAGTAAAAGCCAGAAAGCTGACGCTTTATTCACGTTTTATGCCTTTGTTTAAGGCTGCGGCTATGATGTTGCTGCTTTTTACATTAGGAGGAGTCGTGAAACATGCGACAGAAGAGGGTGGTACTTCGGGTATTGTATATGTGCATGATCAGTTTGAGAACCGACAGGAGACTCCGCAAGTTGCCTACGAAGGTGATTCGGTGAAGACGCTGATTCGGGAAACATCTTCCAAACCCAGACTGGAAGAAAACAGTAACAGATAGAACATTTTCATTTGCTTTTATATAAATAGTTAGTGCTTATTAAAACTTAAAACAACAACGAGGCTGTGAAGTTTCAATTCTCTCAAAATTAAATTACTAACTAAATAAAAAAGGATTACCGCGTGAGCAGTAGTCCTTTTTTATTTGGAATATTTCACTATTTTTGCCGCAAAATTTGGATAAGAACACATGTTTACAGTCATTGGAGTTATGCTGGGGGGGATGTTGATAGGCTTTCTCCTTCGCCGTCAGGAGTTTTCGTGGATTGGTAAAGTCATTACCTTGTTAATTTGGGCATTGTTGTTTCTGCTGGGAATAGAAGTCGGAGGTAATCGCCGGATTGTAGAGGGGCTTGCCACTTTGGGAGTGGAGGCTTTTGTGATTACATTAGCTTGTGTGCTGGGCAGCTGTATTCTGGCTTGGGGATTATGGTATTTGCTGTATAAAAAGAAAGGAGAAAAGGCATGAAAGGAAGTTTGATTATTATCGGCTTTTTTATTTTGGGCACATTGTGTGGCTTTTTTCATCTGATTCCTTTTGATATAAGTAAAAGCAATATCAGTTTTTATGCCTTGTGTGCCCTGATGTTCAGTGTAGGATTGAGTGTGGGGCATGACCCGCAGACCTTGAAGAATTTTCGTTCGCTGAATCCACGCTTGATATTTCTTCCGGTAGCTACTATATTGGGGACTGTTTCTGCTGCAGCTTTGGTAAGCTTGATTCTTCCGCATCGTAGTGCTCCTGATTGTATGGCTGTAGGAGCAGGGTTCGGATATTATTCCCTTTCCAGTATTTTTATTACGCAGTATAAGGGGCCGGAACTGGGTACCATTGCTTTGCTTTCCAACATTATGCGTGAAATTATTACTTTGCTTTGTGCTCCTCTGTTGGTGCGCTGGTTTGGTAATCTGGCTCCTATATCGGCTGGAGGAGCGACTACTATGGATACTACGTTGCCCATCATTACCCGTTGCTCAGGACAGCAATTTGTGGTAGTTTCCATATTCCATGGTTTTGTGACGGATTTCAGTGTGCCGTTCTTGGTCACTTTCTTTTGTTCTATTTGATGAGTCGTTTTTTTAAGAATAAAATACGGCCCTCGACGAAGAAATTAACCATCTTACGTCGAGGGCCGTATTGTTATGAACGAGATAGAAGATTAATCTTGGTAGTAGACTCTCTTTACACGGTTTGATACGCTGGTCAGGATTTCATACGGAATTGTTTCCAGTATATCGGAGAGTACTGTTACCGGGAGATCATCGCCGAAGATAATGGCTTTGTCACCTTCCTTACAATCAATATCCGTTACATCAATCATACATACATCCATACAGATATTTCCTACGTAGGGGGCTTTCTGTCCGTTCACCTGACAGTAAGCATGTCCGTTACCCAGATGGCGATTTAATCCGTCGGCATATCCGATGGGGATGGCCGCAATGCGTGAATCCCGTGTCAGTACACCTTTACGGCTGTAGCCTACAGTTTCATCTGCTGGTACCTCGTGGATTTGCAGGATGGTTGTTTTCAGGGTAGTGACATTGTGTAGCATCTTGTTGGTAAACGGATCTATCCCATATAATCCGATTCCCAGGCGGACCATGTCGAATTGTGCACCCGGATAACGCTCAATACCTGCTGTGTTACAGATATGGCGAATAATTTTGTGCTTGAAACCTTCCTGAAGCGTGGTCGAAGCTGCTTCGAATGTTTCTATCTGATGGCGTGTGAAGGCATCAAAGCGTTCTGCATCACTGCCTACTAGGTGAGAGAATACGGAACGAGGGATGACTGCACTTTGTTTCTGCAGGCGCTGTACGAGTTGCGGGATTTCGCTTGGAGCAAATCCTAACCGGTGCATACCTGTATCAATCTTGATATGAATCGGGAAATTGCTGATTCCTTCACGTTCCGCGGCTTTGATAAGTTCTTCCAGTAGGTGGAAACTGTATACTTCCGGTTCCAGGCGATAATCAAACATTGTTTTGAAAGCCGTGATTTCCGGGTTCATGATGATGATGGAACTGTTGATGCCTGCTTTACGCAAATCGGCTCCTTCATCGGCCACAGCTACTGCGAGATAGTCTACTCGCTGGTCTTCCAGTGTCTTGGCAATTTCAAATGAACCGGCCCCATAGGCTGAGGCTTTTACCATACAAACGATTTTAGTCTCCGGTTTCAGTTTGTTACGGTAGTAGTTCAGGTTGTCTACCAGTGCATTCAGGTTGATTTCCAAGATAGTTTCGTGTACCTTCAGTTCCAACGCATCCGTAATGTCATCGAAGTGGAATACACGTGCCCCTTTTATCAGAATATCTTCGTTATGCAACTGGTTCAGCAAACCGGAATTCAAAAGTTCGGAAGTGTTGGCAAAGAAGTCTTTCTGTATTTCAAACCGGTTGGCTGCGGCAGAGATTTCTTCACCGACTCCGATAATATGGTCTACTTTCCGGCTATGTACCAGGTCGGCTACTTGTCTGTATAATAGTTTGCTTGTTTGTCCACTTTCCAGCATGTCCGACAGGATGAGTGTACGCTTCCGGTTCTTGTCTTCCGAGCGTCTCATCATAAAATCGAGTGCGATGTCGAGTGAGGCAAAGTCTGAATTATAACTGTCATTAATTAACGTACAACCGTTCTTGCCCTCTTTTACCTCCAGTCGCATAGCTATAGGCTCCAGATGAAGCATGCGTTCGGCAATCGTTTCAGGGGGTACCATAAGGTAAAGTGCTACGGCCAGACAGTTGAGTGAGTTTTCAATGGACGCATCGTCAATGAATGGGATACGGTATTCCTTGAAGAATCCTAAGTAGCGGTATTTGATGGTGGTTCCCGTATCGTCTTTCAGGATTTTCTCAATGAAGAGCGGGCGTTCGGAGTCTTTGGTTGACCAGGCAATTTCACGGGCTGTGAACAGTGATTTGGTTACACAGCTGGTGATAAGTTCGTTGTCACCGTTGTACACAATCACGTCGCAGTCCTTGAACAACTGCAGTTTCTCCATACACTTGTCTTGTACGGAAGAGAAGTTTTCCTGATGTGCTCCTCCGATGTTGGTCAGAATACCGATGGTGGGTTGGATGATAGGACGTAATGCTTCCATCTCACCCATTTCGGAAATACCGGCTTCAAAAATACCCAATTCCGTATGTTCATTCATCAGCCATACGGAAAGAGGCACTCCGATTTGTGAATTATAGCTTCTTGGAGAACGGGTGATGGTACGGTCCGGACTTAGTATCTGGTATAACCATTCTTTTACCACAGTCTTTCCATTACTTCCCGTGATACCAATGACCGGCACCTGAAATTGTTCTCTGTGTCTGGATGCCAGACGTTGTAAGCTTTTCAGCGGGTTGGGTACAATCAGGAAATTAGCATCTGTATATGATGAGGCCGTTTCCGGTATTTCGTTGACAACGAAATTACGTACCCCTTTCTGGTAAAGATCCGGGATATATTTATGTCCGTCATTGCGTTTTGTCTTTAAGGCAAAGAACAATGTCTCTTCCGGAAAACACAATGACCGGCTGTCAGTTAGAATCCAGTCGATTGTAGAGGAGGTAGTTCCTATGCGTTGAGCTCCTAAAATGGAGGTTATTTCTTCAATTGTGCTTGACATAACTTTATTTCCTTTTGAACATCTAAGTACGGTAATTTTTCTTTTAAGTCCTCTATCTTTAACAGTATTTGACTTAAAAAGGTTTGGTAGGCTTCTGATTCAGGATTAAAAGGACGGTGAGCCAGTCCCTGACGTATTTTGTTCCATTCTTTCAGGAATGAGAGAGTAGAAGGTGTAAAATAGCAATTGCAGAAGCATTCCCAGATGTATTGAATGGCAAGCGGACTGGGATGCATCATATCGTCAGCATAGAAACGATAATCACGCAGCTCATCTATCATGATTTCATAAGAAGGGAAATAGTGGCAGAAATCCATTTGACTACAAATCTGGTCAATTGCGATGAGCAAATTCGCCTTACTGAGCTGGTTGCCATGCAAACCGTCTTTGAGGTGACGTATCGGGCTGACAGTAAATAGACATTGCAGATTCGGACGTACTGCTTTCAGCTCTTGTAATAAAGGTAAATATATGGCAGTTATTTCATCGGCGCTGACCATCTTACGTTCAAATAACCGGGAAGAAAGCTTATGGCAGTTTCCTACAATTTCCCCATTTTCTTTCCAGGTATAGACGAAGGATGACCCCCATGTGAAAATAATCCAGTCGGCTTGCTTCAGATTTTTATGCCCTTGTGCGATGCGTTGATTGATTTTCAGCAGACAATCTTCCGCTTTGTGAGATGAAAAGGTACTGTGGTGCATCAGACTGTACCATTCTCCTTGTTCCTCACGTAAATCTTCTTTCTGATAGAGAGCTTTTTTCAATAAGCATTGTATGGAAGTCGCTATTGACATGGGGTTATATAACACCCCGAAAGGGTTCACATCGCAATTGAATTTATGTTCGGCCAGCAAGTTTCCGATATGTTCGGAAAAACAGGAGCCCCATATCATCAGCCGGTCGGTATGCTGAATTTTAGGGCCTTTGGCGGGTAGTTCAACTTTGGTTCTGAATTCCATGGCAAGAGAAAATTTACTGCAAATGTAAGTACATTATATATATTTATGCTATTTTTGTGCGATTAAAGTTAATGAGGAACAGGATGGAACAGACGACTTCATACGATTTGCTGAATAAGATAGATAGCCCAGAGGATTTACGGAAACTTTCTGTCGAAGCGTTGCCAGAGGTCTGTAATCAGCTTAGAAATAAGGTTATAGATGAATTGTCCCGTAATCCGGGACATTTTGGTTCCAGTTTGGGGGTGATAGAGCTGACTGTGGCTCTTCATTATGTGTACCAGACTCCTTACGACCGTATCGTTTGGGATGTAGGACATCAGGCATACGGACATAAGATTCTGACTGGCCGTCGTGACCGTTTCTGTACCAATCGTAAGTTGAATGGTATTTGTCCTTTCCCTTCTCCTGCAGAAAGTGAATATGATACTTTCACGTGTGGACATGCGTCGAATTCTATTTCGGCTGCATT
>UMIX01025255.1_pt1 | contig 10301 bp, 3 predicted proteins | sample 1965891 | NCBI WGS metagenome assembly UMIX01 (sample SAMEA4836136, study PRJEB28245) | human gut metagenome | biome: gut microbiome; material: fecal sample | place: Denmark | collected 2008 | reverse complement strand
CCACAGAGCGGGCGCAGGAGGTTCAGAGTATCATCGGTGCATGGAGCGATGAACCTATGAATATGTGCCGTACACCTGAAAACCTTGCGCTGCTGGAAAAGGTACGCCAAAGCACGGCACTAAAGGATATTTCCAAGTATCTGGGACGCTTCCGCGAGATCTTCGCGCAGGCCAAGAAAAATAGCTATGCCTATGGGCGGGGTGAAACCTACTCTCTGGAGTTAGGTAATAACCTGTCCTGTGCGCTGACCTCGGAACTTGCCATGCTGGCTACACCGGAGACTATTCCGCTGTTCCTGCGGAAGTATCAGCAAAAGCAGATCAAACAGTATCGCCGACGTGAACCTATCTATAAGGGCATGGGCGATATTATCTGCTGTCTGGATGAATCCAACTCTACCAAAGGCGAAGCTGCGGCATGGGGTAAGGCGGTGGCCATGACTCTGCTGGAGATTGCCGCAGAGAGCCGAAGGAGCTTTGCGTTGATCCATTTTGCCGGAAGCAGCAGTTGTCAGGTGGACATATTCCGTCCGGACGAATACACACTGGAGGATAAATTGACTGCTGCGGAAACATTCCTCGGCGGCGGCACCAACTTTGAACGCCCCATCCGTGAAGCGATCAATCTGATGGAGTCGGAAGGTTTTGAGAAAGCAGACGTGGTTTTTATCACGGATGGTGAATGTGAGTTGTCCAATGCCTGCCGACAGGAATTGCAGACATCGCAGGTCGTGTATCATTTTACGGTAACAGGTATTTTGTTGGACAAAGGACGAACTGGCATGGGTTTCAGCCTGGAACCCTTTTGCCAGAAGATTTACCGAACCAGCGAACTGGCTGGGGAGGTAGTTGCCCAATCAATAGTATTCTGTCACGCTTGATTTTTGTTATTCTCCATGAATTCCCCCTCCTCGGGATTTTCGAGTATTCCACTATTCTTAATCGATATAGTTTGAAAAATCAGGCTACTTTTAAAAAAGGAGAAAGCTGTAGTAATGTGCGGTTTTCTCCTTTTCTTTATTTAGTATAGCACAGCATATCAGTGGCAGGTCACCCCTGCTACTGCATAGTTTAGTTTATTTAGAAACCTATAGTGTTGAATCTCTATGAACTTCTTCACACCCTTTTCTTCTGAAATATTGTCTTTAGAGGTCACGGAAAAATGCCGCCCCAGCAAAAGCACCAACGAGCGGCCAATAGCGCATACATCGATATATTCAGTGCTGCTATTTCTATTCATTCCTTTGAAAGTGTACTGTTAACGGTTGCCCCTGTAAACGCGTCTACCTTGGAATTGAACCACTGCAACATCGTCGAAGGTATACTCCGTAGTGCAGAGGATCTCAGTAGAGTTGCTGTGATAAAAGAGATTGTCAGTTTGCCACTAATCACATTATGTAAATTATTCTGGCTATACCTGCATTCAAAAGTCTCAAATATATTTATAGAATTTATTGTCACAATGGCACTTTTTTTGACATATTATAATATATGGCCTTATTATTTCTACGGAATGCTAATAAGGTTGCTTTTCCCTCGTGATTCTGTAAGCATTGTAAGGAGTTTCGCTATGAAAAAAGATGTATCCACAGAAAAAGCAGTAGAAAAATGGTTGTGTATATTTGACGTTGACAACGAACAAAGCGATTATGCCAAGTGCCTTCAAACCATTCGATGGCTTGAAAATGTTGAACATGCATCCGCTGAAGGCTCTTTGAACAGCGTCGTTGCGATCATAGAACCTCTTGCATTTGATATCACCCGAAACCCCTCAGAAACTGCGTTAAATCTTAAGCAGTTATTAGCGATAGAGCACCGCTCCAACAAAAGGCACATTACTGATTGTAACCGTATTCTTGAGGTTCTAAAGACACTAAGCAGCCCCAGTCGTTTTAATTATTATATTCGCGTTCACATGTCATCATCTGATGATGTAACCGACTTGCAATATTTGCTCTTGTTGCTACAAGCAAACCGAACAATTAAACATAAGTTTACTGTTCGATTTATGCAGAAAGATCAGGATTCTTGGGATAGCAATAATTATTATCGTGTATCTCATTTCCTACAGTTTGTTCAAAATGGCGGCTCACAATTTTACGCCGGTACTGATACGCAAGTGGACTCCATCCGGAAACTAGCTAGCCATCCCACTGGTGTTCAAACAACTTTTTTACCCATTCTGGAAATTAACGAAGACCTTTGCCGCGAACTTAGAATTCGTCATACTATATGCGAGCATTTGGAGCCTAATGACAAAATTTCTTTTTCTAGCCTATATAAAAAGGTTACTTTCGCTGAAGAATATGCCAGCGAGTTTGCAAAGGCTGTCCTCCAAATCGGATTACGCATGCTTTTTGGCAATTTAAACGGTACCAAATATAAAACCACCAACAAAAAAGGAAAACTGTTATCGGCGTTATGCGCTGCTGTCAAGGAAACTGGCGGAATTACTTTGCTAGATATTCTTTTGCTTGGTGCCCTTTCAGACGGTGATTTTTATCCAGAAGAAGATGTTATTTTCACCGCTAATCTTTTGCGTGAAATAGGATTGTTTTCTGAAGCTATATACCAGTTAATAGAGAATGCTTATCATCATTCCGAATTACACACAGGTGTCTTTTGCTTCAGAATACATAGTGTTGATAACTATAGTTATATTTCACTACATTATCCAGACTATGCCATTGCTCCTCAAAAACGATATGTAGAGCTTTTAATTTCAGATAAAAATGAAAAAGACTGCATTATTGATAATTTTGTTAATAGTTCAAAAGCAGATAAAAAGCTCATTGCGGTTAAAGAAAAAATTTGTCTCGCAAACTTTTTTGGCAAATACAATAACGATGAAATTATGCGCACTATTTGGCAGGATTTAAGGCGGCATAATCATTCATTTTGTCACGGACTCTCTACTTTTGCACATACCGGCTATAAATTAGAAAGTGCAATTCGTGTACGTAGCTCGCAAAGTTTCTCTGAAACTTCCACCCGAAGCTTTTATTATTATGTACCCGGGAAAACTGAATCTCCGTCTATAGATATTGACGCAGATACATTGTGGATTCCTGGTACGCAATATAGTTTTCTTGTACAAACCGGCAAACTCACGGCAATAGCTCATGAACGTATTTCACCTGTTTTTGATATGGCGCAGACAGCTTATACTGCAACGTATAAGGATCTTGCGAAATGCCTGCCATTAGGTAAGCCATATTGCATTTCAGATGAGAAAATAAGAAAACAGATTAAATCTATTCTTATTGAGACCCAAGCACTCGGATTCCAAGCTAAAAAAGATCAAACGGTCAACTTATGGAAGGACTGGTTTAATCAGCAATTTCAAACTTGTACTTACCCAGATTCTCCCGAAAGCATAGTTGTAGAATTTGATTGCTCTTGTTTACAAGATAATTGTTTTATCACTCAGGCGGAACCGTTCAGCAAAGGCTTTTTCGCAAGTGATTTTATAAAACCTAACAATGCAATCAAACGATACATATTGTTAACAAATATTTCGACTGGTTTTGCAACGGTTCTCTACTCTACTATTCAGGCAATTAGTTCTCGCTTAACCTTTGAAAATATTTGCATCTATTTCTATTCGTCGCAAACTGAAAATCTAATTCAACCTCTTACGACAACAAACATATACACACTATTGAAGGTCATGGGTTATTCCGTGGAAGATGAGGAACTATTCCCCAAAATCTTTCCAAAAGATTTGTTTCTTTGTGATGAACATGGCAACAAATTGTTTGAACGTGAAATGTTAGAGCGGGCAAACCATTCCATTACAGATGGCAACCATCAAGGATTTAAAGTTGAAAATTCGCATATGCGCCTAGGCAACAAAGTCCATATTGATACTTTTTATGAGATGACGTTGTTTTTTGAAAACCCAAACTATGCATATTATACCGCCTTTTTGTTTTTAAAACGGCTTATTGACTGCGAGAAATTCTGTAAGGCCAGCAAAATTCTTTTTTATGGGTATAGTTCATATTCGCGTGGACTATTATGGGCTTTAGTTCAAATAGCAAAGGCTTATTTTAATGATGATGTAAAAGAAATCGAATACATCATCTATCAAAATGATCTGCAACTAGAAAGCGACCAACTGTCAACCCAAATGTACTACAGCGTAAAAAGCTGGCAAGATCGACATCCGTCTATATGGGAGCCGCAAGATACATTTTTTGTTCAAATTGTACCAATTAGTTCTTCTCTTACAACGTTTCAAAAAATGCATTCAAAGTTACTTGAAGATACTGGAAAAAACTTTAGCCCCGAAGAAAATTATACCGCTTTTTGGGTCCGTGATGATTACGTTGCAAAGCACACTGATCTAAAAGAATCTCTAGCATTTGAAAAACCCACGGCGGAAGAAAAAATTTTTTGGGAGTCGGCAAATCAAATAGATAAAACTATTAATTGTAAGGACATTAAGGAAAAATTCTCTTATTTGGTATTTGTAACCAGCTTTTGGAGAAATCCGCTTAATTGCAAAAAATGTTTTCCCTCTGATCCACTGGGGGAATTTCCTTTGGTAGAAACAGATCCAACATCTACAATCCCTACATTACAATTATATTTAAACGAGACTGACCGGTCTGTCAGTACTATAGGCATAAGTGAAAACATTGAACACGATGATACTGAAAATGATCGACGCATTGCCGAATTAAAAAATCATCTACTTTATGGACATATATCCAGAGGAAGAAATCACTATCAATATTACGTTCGCACAAAGCAATTTTTTCAGCATGAACGCGAAAAAATCAAAGCATGGCTCTCTGAACTTCGATATCTCGCAAAAAATGAAGATCCTGATGCGTTTAAAAAGTCCATTAATGTTCTGGTAATTCCTAAGCAGTCCAGTAATGTTGAATTTGGACAATTTGTATATGAGTACTTTTTTCATGGAGAAGCCGAGAGTATAATCGTTAATACTGAAAAAGAATTCAGAAGCAATTTTCGTGCTGAATATCATGCGTTGTTTCTTCGCCTCAAGACCCAAATGCAGAATAAGTATCAAATCCGTTTTCATTATGTGGATACTGCTATTAGTAGTGGTACGACTTTCTCAAGAGCTGCGACACTTATAACAACCTGCTTTAACGAGATTAACGGGACACCCGCAAACGCCGTTTTCAAAACACACCCCTTTGCTAATGTGTTCTTGTTAATCAGTCGTCTTTCTAAGTACTCCAAATATGACTATGTCCTTAATCCTCAAACAGATTTTCACGCGTATGCCGAACTCCATATCTCTTCCATACGTACATTTGGAGATAGTTGTGTTCCCTGTAAATTACAGCAAGAATCTGTCAAATATTACAGATACGCCGCTACAAAACTTATCAGTGGGTACTGGGAAGGAAAATCCATTGATCGCAAATGTAAACACTTTGATAAGGTGAAAAGCGAATTATTAGAGGATGCCATCGATACCAATGATGGTTATTACCGTATGATCTGTACTCACCGCGCTAATCATTTTATCCAGCAAATTCGAGGGCAAGACGTTGCTGACTACTTTGACCGAATTTGCGACTTTTTGGATGAATTATGTGAAGCATATGCATTATGCATGAGAGATAGTACTAGTCAAATCCCAATATATAGCAAAATGGTTCGCGATGAATGGCAGAATTGGCTGTCTGCTGCATTAAAAGTACTTGCACGCCCATTTTTCTCCTTTGATTACAAAATGCGCTGTGCAGTTATGGATCTATTTATCCTTCTTTCAGAGTACCTCATAGGGGATAATGCGAAGTTATCAAATTCCATTGATGCTTTGACCAATCGTGTTAAAGACTTAGGCGAAATAAAAGATTATCTTCTGTCCAAAAATCGTCTTGGTAAAGTTAGAAACCTCGCTTCAGAAATTGAACAAATGGCCGCGAGCTCGGGCACGGAGCAAGAATTAATAACCAAGATGAATTTTGTAAGGCAAAATATTCTCAAAAGTTTAGCAGATTTAAAGTCAAATTATGTCATACGAAAAAGCACCATTCTTGCTATCTTTAATGCTCTCTCAGCCATTGCTACTCAGGCAGAAGACGGTAATAATGCTGTAATTCGAAGCTTCTATGAAAGCTACATTCGCTCTATTCTTCGTGTTGTGCAAAGTAGTAGCGACGAAACTCGAAGTGTTTGGCTTGAATGCCTGCTACAAAATGGGCATGAATATGGAGATGAAGTTGAGACAAAAGACAGTCTTGCGGTTCCGGAAAATGTGAAAACACATTATAAGCGATTTCGTGAAATACTTCTTATTGAAAACAATCGGAGCCTATACCAAAGTATGCCAGAAATAAAAAAGATTATAGACTCATGCAAATCAGAGGTTTCTGAGGAGCAGCATAGCGAAGTAGTTAAGAACAATATCATTAAGGCGATTGGCAGCTATTTAGAGTCGAATCACATGAAAAACGTTGTAGAATATCTTAATTATTCCCAAAATTACTATGAAATGGACAACGAAGATGAGAAAGAAGAAATAGACAACGAAGATGAGAAAGAAGAAATAGACAACGAAGATGAAAAAAAATATGGATATTCTCTAATGCGACTGGGTGAAATATACAATCTGCTCTTGCAAACAGGCAAAACTGATGATACGATATCGAAAAAATACGACTCTTTGCGCAAGGCAATCAAAAACGCCATTTTTGATAATCACGAACAAGCGGCAGAGGTCATAATGCTTGAACGGTGGAGCGATAACGTTTCTAATATTAAAGCATTACGCGGTTTTCCACCTTATTGCGTTATCTCTCCTGCCGAAAGTTCACTGCCTTACCTGCGCAACAAACCATTAATGAAAGCGCTTGAGTTGTTGCAAGAACACGAAGCAACTTGGACGGATGCATTAGAAACAGATGGTTACTGGCTCTTTCCCGTTTCGGGAAAAGATAACTCTGATCATTGTCATGTTTTATTTGCCTTGGACAATAACTATGATAAACTTGATAAGTATCAGCGGCAAGAAAACCATGTTTCGAAGATTTCGCAAGTACTTATTTATGTTTCTCATGCATTTTCTAGAGATGATGCGATTAGATTTCTTCGCACAATTCTAATGTTCCGTTTTCAGTTGGTAAAGTGGTTGGAAGGTGACTTCGGAAACAATACAATTATTAGCTTATCTCAGCACCGCCACCTTGCCGAATTGCTGTCCAATGACAAAGTCGGAGATCATCAGGATGAGGACTTTATTGAAGCACAACAGTACCTGCTCACACTTGGTAGTTCAGAAAATTGTCTTCCCAAAGGAAGTGATTATGAGGAAATGCCTTCACAGGCCGGCGAAAACTACTACGAAGCGGATTGTATAAATGAAGCATATGCATGGTTTTTGCTCTGTTCCTACGTTAATTCTCGAATATCTAGACTATACCGCACCTTTATTCGGGCGGAAGGTCTCGGTACAAATACGGAAGAATTAAAAGCATACTACGATATAAGCTTCCAAAAGTTTTGGATGGAACCGGAAGCCAATCTGGGCGAAATGTTTGACAAAACATTAACCTATGGCAACTCGCGCCGTAGATATCTGGAGTTGCTTCTGAGCCAAGTGTCTTTTCAGTGTGAAGATTCTGAAATAGTCCCAAATTCCTCAATTGATATGCGCGTTCAATATTTTATAGAGGCCCTTCGTAAATATGAATTAGTTTCATTCCCTGAGGAAGATCCGAAATACGCATATTTGTCTGAATATCTTGTCGCAATTTTTCTGGACTGCTGCATGAGCGCTATTCGTGCATCTTCTGTACGCAATCTAAAATTTGCTAATCGTTATGATGAGTTTTGCTATTTGAAAAAATCAGACTTAGACAAAAAATGCAAAATCATTATTGCGAGAGAAAAAACCGATAAAGGATTTGATTATCTAGTACTGCGAAACGAGTCAGTATCTCAGAAAGTTGAAGAGGACTCTGGAAATTTGTATAAAGGCCCCGGGATGTCTCAAGCTGCAATCCGATGGTATATTGAAAAATTGTGGCAATTAACAGGGCGCAATTGCCAAGACACAAAGGTGCAGTTCATTCCACCAGATCGTTCTGACACTTCGCAAGACAAGTTTTATTGCATTAAGCTTCCTATTCTAAAACCAACAACAAGCGAGGTAAATGATGAAAACCATAATTATAATTGACGATACTATCAGGCATGTTGAAAATTTGATCGTAACTGTAGGCGCAATTCTAATGAAGTCCCCGCCAACAATAGAAGAAGAAAAACGTATTGTATTTCTTCATGTTATCAAAGACCGTGTTTCAGCGGATGGTTCTAAAACGGATGCGCGCTTGCAAATTAGCAATGAAAACGATTTGACGTTTTCCGAAATCAAGCAAAGTGTTTTGAGGCGCTTGGACATTAAACCAGATCAAGACATTAAAGCAGATCAAATTTCTCTCGAATATCGACCGATGCTTCTCACGTTTTCTTCTGACCCGACAGGCAACGCAACTACTATAGAGAAAGAAATTCAGGGCTTAATACAGTGCCAAAATTCGCCGGATTCAGAGGAGGCATCAATAAGTAGTGTTAAAAATGCCTTTGTTGTCCTTCTTGATATAATACTTTTTTCTCCCGATGATGTAGAACATATTGCTGAAGAATGTGGTAGCGCAGAAAGCGAAAATCCAACCGACGATGCCTCAACGGATAACACTTCATCTCCAAAAGAAATATTATCACATCGTCTTTATAAAGAATATAGTAAAAATTGCTTGCTATATTCGACTTACCCTCCTCAAGCAATACTGGACAAATGGTGCAAAATTGCAAATCTTGACAAGGATGCTAGCCCATACCAATTTGGAATTATCGCAAATGGTCGAGCTATTTATGTACCTTTCAAAAAGGCTCTATTAGAAAAACTTGCCATAAGCAATGGAGGAAGTCGCAATGACTGAATATCAAGAACTGCAAAATGTGCTGAAGCGATCTCCGGATTTTCTTGATTTTCAGAAGCCGGATTCAGATGTTATCTATCAATACAGAAGTTTTAAATCGTTCTTATCAATTCTTAAAAGTGATTGTTTTTGGGCTACAAATGCACGCTTTTCCAACGATGATGAAGAACAGCGATTTGTGACAGAGATTTTAGAGGTTCCTTTATGTAAGCAAAGAATTCACATCGACTCGAAGTCAATTGACGAAAACTATATTGTTTGTTTTTGCCGCGACAGAGACAAGTTAAGTCAATGGCGCGGATACGCTCCGGAAGGAGGTGTGTCGATTGGCTTTGCTTTTCCTGGTCCTGTCCCATTTTATGTCAAAGCCTCAAACACTAGGGAGCATGGCGCCCCTGCCATTTCCGATAAAGCTTTCTATGTACAAGCAGAGCCGGTTGTTTATATTTCACCTCGAAAGAATAGTGCGTCGGAAGAACAGTATTATCGTACTTGTTTCGAAACTATGCACTTCACTTTTCCTAACATAACGCTGGGTTCTAAGGATCGGGAGAAAATCTATGACGAAATTTGTACAAAGGCCCCATACGTTAAGCATAGCGGCTTTTCTGAAGAAAGCGAATTGCGTCTCGTATTTCCAAATGCTGACGGCTTTTTCGATAGCTATATACAGTACCGTGGTTCAGAAGAAGAACTGATAAAAACTCCATACATAGAAGTGCACGCAGGGCTTCCTCAACGAAATGAATATCCGTGTGTGATCCGCGTTTGTGTGGAAAATATAGAGAAAGGTGACAACTTAGTTTCACAACTCTGTGAGAACTTAAATGATTTACATGTTGAAGTTGAAAACTGTGTTGATCATACAAAAGGCGAGCTTCAAGACAGCTTTTGTGCCGGATGTACAGTAAGGCATTGGATTGGGATCGATAGTATGAACCATTGTCGAGGAGCCTACTCAAATCCTAATAGAGATGACTATGATTACCAACTTGGGTTGTCCACTCACGAAAACAGTATTATTATATCACAAGGAACGGGGCAAGAAGCAGTATTCAATAGAGTATATCCTATTGTCCAAGAATTTTCCGAAAAATCCAGTGATGAAGATAAAATCAAAGTGTGGTGTGAAGGCCATCTTCCAGTACGAAGCATCACCGTTGGTCCGAGTCCTAATCAATCCACAATTATAGAATATATCCAGCATTATTGTCGGCATACATATTGGCTTCGTGATGTAGATATATACGCATCAGATATTCCATATAGGCGCTCAACCGTTTAAGGCTACATGCTGAAATTCTAGTGCACTTTCCACCTGTACGCCCCGGCATCTTTTCGTTACAATGGCCTTGTACTTAAGGTCATTAG
>UMIX01003635.1_pt1 | contig 10823 bp, 10 predicted proteins | sample 1965891 | NCBI WGS metagenome assembly UMIX01 (sample SAMEA4836136, study PRJEB28245) | human gut metagenome | biome: gut microbiome; material: fecal sample | place: Denmark | collected 2008 | reverse complement strand
TGAACGGGGATCAGCCGGAATATGCATATTCTTCCTCTTTATGTTTCTCAATAATTTCTTTGCATTTTTCAATCATTGGTTCAATTCCACGAAGTATCCATAATGAAGGAAGTTTTTCACGCTGAAAGTTATCTATGCGCGTCATTTCTGATAATAATTGATTTATTTCATTCTCACAATCCTTATATTTTTTTACTAACATAGAATAACTTGCAAGACCAGATATCTTATTTTCACCATCTGCTAATGCAATTTTTACAGTCTCGATATCAGTTTCAAGTTGCTTTTTAATATCTTCTTCTTTACCGATTTTATAATTTAGACTATCTATAGCTGATAATAAATCTTTGACGTTTGTATTATGCTTATTCTGTTCTTTTAGTTTCCGACTTTCTATTCCTGCAATTTTTACCTTGGATTTACTAATTATCTCAGAAAGTTTCTCATAATAAGGGAAATATGAAATATGTTTCACGGCAGCTTTCAATGTCTCCTTATTTCTAAAGTTTATTAAACTCTCTAACGATTCACCTTGAAACCAAATATAGTTTCTTATACCATCTGGAAATAATTCATTAATTTTATCTTCCGCCAATAAATCATTAAGAACTCTCGTTCCTGTAACAGAATCAAATGAAACTTTTAATATATTAGGTCTTACCTCCCAAGCTCTATCTGAGTCCCAATTATCTCCTTCAAGCCTTAAAGCACAAACCGAACGGTCTACTAAGTAGTTTATACCCTTATCATCTTCCAACTCGATTTGAACAGAAGCAGTTACTTCTTCACCCACATTTGCCTTGTAAAGAGACCTTTTATTGATGAACTCATAACGTTGCATCGCAAACTTAGCAGACTGAGGTAAATTATCTGTTGTACACCAACCAATACCTGTTATATATATTTTACCAAATAAGACCCAATAAAATGCATTGAAAAGTTTTGATTTCCCTTTTCCACCATTACCTATTACGAGATTAAGTCCTTTGGAAAAATCCATGGTTTGATTCTCATAATAGGATTGAAAATTTTCAATAGTAATATTTTTTATAATCATAATCTTAGTCCTTATGAATTACAGATATTCTTTATATTTGCAATATACTGGTTCGTTAATGCATCAGCATCACCCACGTTTGTAGACAATTCCGTCAACATTTTTGCGGCATCTTTAGCTTTCTCAAAATTTACGGTTATCTTTTCTGTACCAGACTTAACCGTTTGATCAATCTCTTTCTCAATCGCTTTATACATTTCGTCCTGTATAGCCATAATATCTCTTATTTATAGTTATTATTCTCTTTATCAAGCAAATCAAATAGGTTAATTCTTAAAGCTTCGCAATAGGCCAATAACTTTCCATATAAAATATCTATTTGGTTATCTGCAAGAGCTGCAAAGTTTATGATTCTCTTCACCTCATTAAGGAATAGATTTCTTTCTATGCTATTGGATTCATCTAATATGTTAGGTGGTGTAACAATTAAATCCCAAATTTTTGCTTTCTCTTTTCCTTTACATTTTCTTAATACACGTCCACGACGTTGAACAAATTGACGAGGGTTTCCTGTACTTGAACAAAATATAGCATGTTCTGCACGGGGAATGTCTACTCCTTCATCAAGACATTTCATTGAAAGGAGAATCTGGATATCCCCATCCGCAAAATTCTGCAATATACTTGGAGCGTCATCTAACCCACTTATATATTTATGATAACTATAACCGTGCTCTTTAAACATCTGGGCATATTCATCTATAATATGTACATCATCCTGATTAATATTATAAGAGTCATTAATTGAATAATCAGGCTCATACCCTTCCGGCACAAAAACGAAAGTATAATCCAATTTCTGCTTTTGCCTCAACTCTTCTAATAAATCTGATATAGCAATTTTTTTATTCTCAGCTTTATGAATAATCCTTTTTCGCTTTAGTAATAATTTTTCTGCATCAGGTTTATATTTTCCTGTATCAGCATCAATATATTTTCTTAACTGATCAGAAATTCTTTCGTACTCTTCCATCTCTGAACTAGTTAACTCTATGAAAATAGGATAATAATCATAATGACATAAAATTCCTTCTTCAATCGCCTGTTTCATTGTATATCTATACGTATACTTAGGAGGCTTTGAATTAAAGAACTCATATAATTTTTCTGAGCCTAAATCATCATAAATTCTTTCAGGAGTTGCAGATAGTCCTATTCGCCAATTAATCATTTCAGGTAAATGATTTAGTGAATTCTGTGAACCTATATTATGAGCCTCGTCTGCAACATAAATAAAAGTTTCTACTCCCCTAACTTTCTTAAGAAATGATTGTATATCATTTCTGTTAAAGGTAGCATATGTAGTAATAAGTATAATACTTTTTGTCGAATCCAGTAAGCTTCTTGTTATATATCTGCTTAATATGTTTTTCCAATCTTTATCAGAATGTGTTGAAACAATATTCTGATAATTAAAAGATTTAGTTTCGTGCTCCCATTGTATTGCTAAAGCTTGTGTAGGTACCACAATAATAGCTTTATAGTATCCATTCTCCTTATACTGCTTTCGTATGCAATTAAGAGCTGTAACGGTTTTACCAGAACCGGTTGCCATAGCAAATATACCTTTTTTACCATTTTCTATCCACGCACTGTATGCATCTATTTGTATTCTTCTCTCCTCCGGAAATGGGAATCTAGGTTCTAGCTCTTTGAATTCTATTTTATCAAGGATTCTTCTTGATATGGGTTTACAATATTTTGCTGGAATATTATTATCTATTCCGATATTCTCCCTTAAATTAATACCTTCTTCCAACAAATTAGTTAAAGAGGTTTTTGGGAATTTTTCACGAATAAATGTTTTTACATGCTCTATTGGTATATGAACAAGATGAGGTGTATCATTTTCCCAAGATTGATCAAATAATGCCTGATATTCAGCAATCCTTTTATCATCATCAGGAGATGTAAATACAGTAATCGTTTCTCCATTTAGCTCTAATGCTGATTGTGAAAAATTAGCAGAACCAATAAAGGCGACTTTATTACCCTTTTCATCTTTAAATATTCCATATTTATCATGTCCCAATCCACCTTTCGTAGAAACTGTAGCAACAAACTCAATTCTATTAATGGAAATTAAATATGATAGACAACGAAAAAATTGTTCATCTTCTTTAGATAGTGTTTCTACTAATTTTTTGATATCAAACAGTATATGATTCTCAAAATCTTCTACCAGATGTTTTTGCCCCTTTTCTATTATTTCTTTATCCTCTTGGCTCAAAATATGGTTCATAACGACTCTCATCTTGCCACCATTTGCAATAAATAAAGCAAAACCATACGAAAGACTTCTTATTCCACTTGAAGAAAAGAATCCTAGGCCTAAATCAAAAGTAGAGCTTTCAATTAAAGCCTCAGTAAAAAAATCTTTAGGTTCGTCATACCCTGAAGAATAGCTATGCTTGAAAAATACGTCACTTAACATATAATATCCTCCAAACCATGACTAATTTTATCTATTAAGTAATCATATCCATTTAAATTAGGATTTTCATGCAATTCTTGATTCATAAGTTGCAAACCATCGTCAATATGCAATTTAACATATTTAGGAATATCCTTATCTGTTTTATAAAGACCGTATTTAACACAAATAAGTCCTATATAATATGGTAAATTATCACCAAACAAAACATGTTTACTGTATTCTTTTCCCTGAGAATCCGCAATATCAGATAGTGACAAAAGACGATCTTTAGACAAAGAATATGCAAAAGCTATACGAGCAATAATATTTTCTGCGCCTAGATTAAATTTCCGGCTCAAATCTGTAACGATATCCTTATTAACCTTTGATGTTTTTATTGAAGTAAACATATTTACAATAGAGTTTTAAACAATTTTTCAGGTACAACTTTTTTAAATGAGGAACATGCATCGTCATTTTCAATCACATATACACTATTTACATTCGGAAGCAAAGCATTGTATTCATCTTCAGACAATTCTTTTCCAACTAATGGGAAAATAACAACCTGCTTTGATACATTTGGATAAAACTTGGTAATAATATTATGTGAATGTATACTATCAAACTTTTGTAATGGACTATCTATAAATACAGGAAACTCTATACCGGATTCTTCAACAAGAGCATTCAATATTGCTGTTGCATAAAGTTGTTGTTCTCCTTTCGATAGCTTTTCTTTATTAATAATTTCTCCTGATTTATCTAATAATTCTATTTCAATAATATCATCTTTTAAATCAATTCGCACATCGTGAATAAAATCTACCTTATGCATTAACATATCAATGCCTGCCATAATTTTTTTCTCAAGTGAGACTTTACGTTTAGCTCGTAGCTCAAATAGGAAAGTTGTCAATTCTGCTATTAAACGATTTGCAATAGCATCTTTAGCTTCATCAGACTTATCTACACGAATATATTTTTGTATTTCTGACAATTGCTTTTTACGAACAGTAAGCTCTTTATTTAAAGTACCTATTAATTCAGACAATTGTCTTGATTGAAGTTCAAATTGCGAAAGTGCCTCATCAACCTCAGTCCTTCGTTGTCTTAATTCTTTAATCTCAACATTACCATCATCATATTCAGCAGTTACAATTTTTCGCTGAGTCTTTGCAAGGAATAATGCATTATTCTTAATATCTTTAACTAATTGTTTAAATGTAGTATTAAATGAATATCTGATATAATCAAATAAAGCTTGCAACTCATTTGTTTCGTTATCATTATAATCCAACAGCACTTTTACATTTTCCAACTGATCACTATTCGTTTCTAAAACATTTTGCTTAAATATACTAAGAATCAAATGTTCAAGAGTTTTCTGTTGTATTTCAGACAACTTCAGCCCTGGAATTTTCTCTATTAGTTGTGACTGAGTTAATTGAAGCGCAGCATTGATTGCCGAACAATTAGCGATCGTATTTTTTATATTTTTTTCCGTTATTGCCTGATTTATTAAATTCGCAAACAAATTTCCAGAAATTGCAAATGGAGCAATATCTAGTAAATCACGTAATCGCTCTTTTAGCTTTGAATCTTTATCCTTTAATATGGAATATAACTCTTTCTGCTTCTTCAGCTCTTCAACACTCATGGCATTACCTTCTCGAATCAAACGCTCTTGAATTTGAATTGACTCTGCTCTATATTTTTGAATTTCTCCATCAATAGTTTCACGTTCTGTTTCCTTTATTCGAATTTGCTCCTCAATTTCCTCTACACTATATGTTAGTTTATCTAATTTTGTTTTACTTATTGTTGAACCGGCATTTTTTCTAAATTTAAGTCGCAAATTTTCAAGATTCCGCTTGATATCTTCATATTTTTTTATCCCTAAGACCTCACTATATGCTATACTTAATCGACGTTTCTCATCTATTGATTTCACTTCTGCAAGATTTACAATCTTTTCAGCATCAAAAAAGAAAAACTTAGCGATATCTTTAGATAAGACAAAATCATTTATAAAAATGTCATAACCAACTTCTTTAGCTAATTCATTAACTTGTCCATCAATCAAAACCTCAATAGACTCTATATCTAAAAAATAGTCATAAGTTCTTCTAATCGTTATTGTACGACAAGGTATCGAAGGTATAAAAACATTTGTAATACTTACTTCTACATAATACTGCGCAATCCCCTTAATATACTCATTATTAGACGAATACCCATTTCTTACAATTTGTCTACGTTCTTCAACACTTATATGACATGAGTCTACAAGATTAGCAAATTCTTTATGTAAACTTTGCCGAGCATAATTCTTATAACCTTGTGCATCATTAATATCACGTCGAAATTTTTCATCAACATCTACCATCAATTTTCCATATAGACACCAGACTAATGATGTAAGAAATGTTGTTTTTCCAAAACCATTGTTGCCAGCAATCAAAAATATATTTTTCTTATCTGGTTTAAATAATGTTTCATTATGCCCTTTATATGCTCTGTAATTATGTAATATTATAGAATCTATGAACATTTCTGTTTATGGTTAAGATAGTTATCCAATCGTTTCTCAATATCTCCTTGCAGACCATTATTATTCATTAAAATAGTCTTACTTTTTTGCAATGACACCAAATCATTTATCAAATGGTAATCTTCCGGATGTTCTTTACATACCTTTTCAAGAATCAATCGTTCTTGATATTGCATATTCTCAAGAGGCATATTGCGTTTATATACTTCATTGTATATATCTGTTACTTTAGGACTAAAATAGCCATCCCTAAACCAATTTATTTGTATAGCCACTAACTCCTGATTCGAAATTAATTCCATATGAGGTTTGCTATTCTGCATATCACGTTGCAATTCTAATAACTTCCGAAGCATATTACATCTGTACTCAAATGTATAATTCCCTATATTATGTCCACCTGCATCCACCGCTAATTGGCCATTTCTACGAGTAGAATACCTGTTCTCGGAAACATTACGATCCTCAACCATTTCATCTCGATATTTTAGTAACGGTGCCATCCATTCGTTGCCATTATTAATTAATGCCTTCATAGACTTATCTTCTCTAACAACAGTACATACCCAGCAACCAAATCTACTCTGTCCACATGATGGTTGAGTTTTGTCAGTTATTACCGTTGGACATTCATAATCATCTGCAGAAGCATTTTCATAAATCTCAACTAATTTTTTATTATCATATCCCCATGGTGAAGGCATTTCCTTAATAATATACCAAACTTCCTCTAGATACAAATCTTTTATTGGAGGATAAGTATATGTATTTGGATTCAATGGATGTTTAGTTAATCGCTTACCTTTTATCTCATGCCTACGAATAGATTTAGCTCGAGTAGCACTTTCACTAAGACGGGTACCTATAAGTATAATAGCCTCACCCATAGCATCTACTTTATCCAATATAAATTGAGTCGTAGGTTTAATTTTTAATCTATCAGTACACCATCTAAAAGTATTATTTGGTACAGGATATCCTTTCCCTAAAAAACTAATCCAAAAGCTATCTTCGAGTTTAGGAACCGTTATTTCTACATTTATTGGTAATTTCTGTTCAATAGCTGCATTTTTTATACAATCTAACACTTCTACAATATAATCTGTTATAATAGGATTCTCTACAAGAGTATCATTATTTACGACATATACTTGCCTAGAGAGCGCAGAGTTACCTAAGTTTTCTCGTATAGAAAGTAATGCTTTCCATACAAGTGTTAAAACAACAGTACTATCCTTTCCTCCACTAAAACCAATAATCCAAGGAATGTTATTATCGTCTTCAAGATACTGTTCTTTAATATCTTCTACTATATTATTTATCCGTTCTGACATTATATATTTTTTTCAGATTTCATAAATATAGACACCAATATTCAGTTTGCATCATAAGACCACAAACTATAGTCTATAAAAACACATCAAGTAATACTATTCATTTTTTAATACCAACAAAAAAATATTTGATATTCGTCACATTTTCAATTATTCAACATTCTAACCTAAATCTCAACAACTCTGAACAAAGTTACATCTAATTTTCCAAATAGACAACATATAAAATGTTACTTATTTCCCACCACATACACCGGCTGATACTTCGTCCCCGCATTCTTCAACACCCCATCCTTCACCAGTTCCCGAATCACCCGCGTAGACTTCGATGAATTAAACCCAGTGAGCCGTTCAAAATCGCGGCGTTGCAGGAAAGAATGGGTCTTGAAATACTCCGCTAATTTCTGTTTCACCTCTTCCTCATCCAATTTGGCAGAATGATGCGCCTCGTCTACCTTGCGCTCCAGATACACACTCTGAAAACGGTCAATCAAGTCCTTGTCGGGCGTGAACTTGATGCTTCTCACCTGTACATCGTCATCCTTTATATACTTCGGATTAATGTCCGGCGCACACTTCAGGCTCAGACTGAAATAGCCGATTCCTTCCAAATGCACCGCATATCCGTTGCTCAGGTTCTCATAAAGTTCATCGTTCAGGGCCGTGATGACGGCTGCCACATCGGCTGGAGAGACGGTACATTTCCTGCGTATCGCTTCACGGATTTCACGGGTGGTCACTACATCTTTGGTAACCACTTTTGCATGCAACTTCGGTACGGAAACTCCCTCCTTTACCGGATTCTCAAACAAATCAAATTTTATAGCCATAATCGTTTTAGTTATATTGTAATTATACTTTTTTAAAAACGCTTATACAAAAATACCTCGACACGTAGCTGTCAAGGTCGCGACACGAACGTGACGAGACATCATCACGAACGTGTCAAGACCTCGTCACGTACGTGTCGAGGTAAATTTAACTCAATTTTTAGAAAAATGCAAGAAGGTGCCTAACTATATTAAAAAATAAATACATAAGCTTTCGTTTTTAAGCCGGACAACATATTGCGACAAATAAATTATCATTACCTTTACAAAAAGATAAGAATAAAACAATCATGGACGTCCTCTCCAAAGACCAGCGGCACAAAAACATGGCTGCCATTCATTCGGCTAACACCAAGCCGGAAATGATAGTCAGGAAGTATCTGTTTGCTCACGGATTCAGATACCGCCTGAACCATCCGCGTCTGCCGGGACGTCCGGACATTGTGCTGCGGAAATACCGCACCTGCATCTTTATCAACGGCTGTTTCTGGCATGGTCATGAGGGTTGCAAATATTACGTCATTCCCAAATCGAACACGGAGTTCTGAACACGAAAAATCACACGCAACATCGAGCGTGACAAGCGGGTACAGCAGGAACTGGCACGAATGGGGTGGCACTGCATGACGATATGGGAATGTGAACTGAAACCCAAGAAACGGGAACAGACGCTCCTGGCACTGGAATATACGCTCAACCATATTTACCTGAAAGACCACACCGTGAGCTATTCCTTTGACGAAGAAGAGAAACCGCTTATGGCTGCGGAAGAATCAGAAGATACTTATCATACCCCGAACAATAAATAAACCTCACAATATGAACTCATTCATCCCCATCTTTTCAGCCTTCTTCATCCTGCTCGGATTCCTCGTCTGGAGATTCCCCAAACTCATTGCAGGATACAACACCATGACGCCCGAGCAACAGAAAAAAGTCGACGTCAAAGGGCTCAAAGCCTTCATGTGCCGTGTGTTCTGTGCAATCGGCATACTGGTTTTCGTGAGCTACCTGCTCCTGCGGCTGTTCATGGACGAAGCGTCGGCTATCAACATCAGCTCCATAGTAGTACCCATAATAGGGGTAATCTATCTGCTGGCCGGTGGCCAACGGTACGATCACAACTAACGGGATGCCTGGGCGATAATCTCCTTTACTTCACAGCACTCTCCTTCCCGACGGATGCACCAGAACGGGACGGATTTGGCGTCGGTAAACTCTTTCATCCGCCAGGCTGATTCGAAACCGCTGGCCACGAAATGCATGGGTACAAACAGGCCGGTACGGAACATGTCGAGAAACTGACGGGCTCCGCGGGTGTAACCGTTGCCGATGCGTCCGTCTACGGGGAACATCACCACGTCGAAACAGTCGGTGAGCTTGCGGATGTCTTTCAGCTCGCCCAAGAAACGCTTTTCTTCCTTGGCAGGGTCAATGTCGATGCCGAAGTCGGGGCTGTAGACCAGTCCCCCGTGATAGTCGTCGGTCAGGAAGCGGGCGTACCAGTTGTTCAGGTCGCCGGCATGGAAGATACGCTTGCCGTCGGTCTCTATCACCCACGACACGCCGCTGTCATTGCTTCCGGTGGCCGTCACGCGGAGGAGTTCGTCTTCCCACGTGGCACCTTTCCCCAGCCAGGCGTCGGCTTCTTCCTTCTGCGCCCGACGGTGTTTCAGGATGTCTTTCGAAAGGATGTAGCGCACGTTCGCTTTCCGGGTCCGCCAGGAGAAGATGTCGCGGTTGAAATGGTCTTCATGGAAATGGCTGGAGAAAACGTACAGGGGCTTGGGCGACTGCAACAGGCGGGGCATCACGCCGGCAGGGTCCATCCAGTAGTCGAACACGAGGATGCAGCGGTCGGTCTCAAGGGCAAAGCCGCTGTGGAAGATATAGGTAAGTTGCATAGGCTGCTTGAATAGTTTGTGCAAAGATAGCGTTTTTGCCGGAAAGGAGCAGCCAGCCCCGGGGATTAAGGGGCTGTGCCCTCCACTTTATAACGGATGGAGCGTTCGCTGCGTTGCAGGCAGTCGGTGAACACGCGCAGGTCGTTGGTGTAGTTCATCAGTTCCCACACGAGTTGCACTTCTTCGTCGGTCCAGGCTGCTCTGTGGCGCGGATATTTTTTCCGGATTTCCTGCAAAGGTTCCGGATTAGAATCTTCCGGAAGGTTCAGCCGGCTGGCCCGTTCACGAAGATGTGTCAGCACACTGTTCCAATAGTTGTGATAGAGAGGCTGACAGAAGAAGTCTGCACAGAGAATCTTCTGCTTCGGCGGACAGTAGAAAAGAGCCTCCCTGTCAATGGTTTCCAGTTCTTGCATCAGCTGGTCGATACATGCGGTGGCGGCCGGAGCCTGCACCAGGATGGAGCATTCATGTCGGGCATCGTCCTTATTCCGTCGAGCCGAAAGCCAGTTGAACGAGCCTTCCACCAGCAGGCGGTCGTCCACCACCAAGGTCTTGTTGTGGATGCCTTTCAACACCCGCAGACTGACATGGTGTTCTACCAGTGCGCGGCGGGCTTGCAAACTTTCTTCCTTCCACAAGCCATTTTTCTTATCCAGGTAATGGTCGGTATACACCACCACTTCTACCCCACGTTCCACTGCTTCCTGAATGAGGGGCAGCAGGTG
>UMIX01031587.1_pt1 | contig 11201 bp, 16 predicted proteins | sample 1965891 | NCBI WGS metagenome assembly UMIX01 (sample SAMEA4836136, study PRJEB28245) | human gut metagenome | biome: gut microbiome; material: fecal sample | place: Denmark | collected 2008 | reverse complement strand
TCTCACCTTACTACGGCCTTAACCGGCTACGCTACTGAAAGCTGGGTTACAAGTAAGAACTATCTTACTTCTGTTAGCATTGCTACAATTTCGGATTTGCACGCCAATTGGGATGCACTTTTAAAGGCAGCACCTTCTTCCTATGTAACTAGATGGCCAACTATTTCAGAAGTTACAGACAGGAAAAATCTTATTATAAAGCTAAATGGGGGTAGTACAGAAGGAACTAACCTATTTACCTATAATGTAACCGGGGCTAAGACTATCAATATAACTCCGGCTGGGATCGGTGCGGCCGCAAGCAGTCATAACCATTCATGGAGCAATATTACCAGCGGCAAACCGACTACTTTGGCCGGGTACGGAATAACTGACGCTCCTACTAAGACGGGTAGTGGTGCTAGTGGTACATGGGCAATTAATATTACAGGAACAGCAGGTGCGGCACATAGCGCGGATTCGGCAGTAAAATTGCAAAATGTTAGGAGACTATGGGGAAATAACTTTGATGGAACAACTGATGTTACTGGTAGAATAATAGCTTCAAATGGTATTCAACTACCTTATAGAGGATCAATAGTAACACAATTTGGCAATTTATTAAGAACTGATTATAGCAAAGGAGATTACAACGATTTTTTTGAATTAACAGCAAGAGGAGCTGGATCATCAGAAAATAAATTATTAGGCGGTAACAGCGGGTTGCTTACATGGAGCGGAAACCGATTTGTCTTTGACTCCTATGGTAACGGCTGGTATGTAGAGGATAATACATGGATAAGAACTTACGGTGGATTGTTTGTTCCACAAGAAATTCAAGTAAACGGAAATATAAATTGTGGTAGTTCTATAAAATGTAACGGAACAATGACGGCAGGAAGTCTAGACTTATCCTATGGTACAAACTACAAGTTTGTTAGAATGAGTTGGAATGGAACTAGCGGAGATGTCGCTTCATTCTTTGTTCCTGGATCAACATCACAGTGGTTCACAATGGAACTAAGATCTAATGGAGTTTTATATATAAACGGAGATTTTCTTTCTGGTGGAGGTGGTACATTCTACGGATCTGATATTCGATATAAATCAATTATGCAGCAAGTCAATCTATCTCTATCGGACATAGCGAAGGCACCTTCCTTCGTTTATCGCTGGAACAAGAAAGGAATGAAACGCGATAGGCTGAACTTAGGAGGATCGGCTCAATATACGCAGTCAGTCCTTCCGTGGGCCGTGGAAGATAATGATAATTTCTTGAGCATGGACTACGCAACAGTAGCATATACGTTTGCGGTACATACGGCCCGACACTTGCTAACTTATGAAACAAGAACCGATAAGAAAATCAAGAAACTTGAAAGAGAAATAGTCATATTAAAAAAACAACTTAAAAAGCTAGGCTATGAAGAAGTTCGTACTTTGGATGATTCGGGTATTTAAGCTCGATATCCCAACCGAAAAGGTAATTGAAAAGGTGGTTGAGAAAGAAGTGTACCTTCCGCATGAAGGTGTTATCTATGGCAATGTCACTATTAAAGGTGATGTTGTTGTACTAGGAGACCTTAAGGTCGAAGGTAATTTAACTTGTTACACTAAAATTAAGGAGGGCTAACAATGGCAGTATATGAAATTTTACCTACAACAAATTTAAAGTGGGATGATATCCGTGATACGTTAAACGCAAATGGAGGTAATGTCAATAACTCCGCAGTTACCGCATTTCAAAGTTCAGCAAACATTAACAAATGGAGTAAGTATAAGGCTGTAAGGTTAAACGAAAATTTTCCATCTTATGATACATACTATACAGCTCAAGACGGGTTGTGTGGATTTGGAGGTTTTGAGATGTTTGATCAAACATCTTTATTTACAGCGTATAGAAACAAAAGTACATGGAAGTATTTATTGCCTAGAGGAGGATCTAACGAGCCTTATAGACTTGGTGATTTTAGAGGGTATTATACAAAGGCCAAACCTTTTTTAAGATCTAAAATTCAAAAAGGTACGGTACGCAAAGCTAATACGGCCGGAGTAGGTACGGTGACATTTACATTTGACGGGACAACAGACGCTAATAGTATTCAATTAAGCGATTTTTATCGTTCGACGTTTCACGATTTAAAAAATGCAAAACTTGCGGCTATAATGTGTTCGGGAGATCCGATAAAAGGAGATCCATACAACATTGAGGATGTGCAGGCTGGAGATAAGATAAACGGGAATAACAGCCCTTCAATAGTACTTAATTGCAACGCTTTTTCAAACAAGAATCTTACAGTTATATTTGCGCTGCAATTTGAAATGGCTAATACAACATATATGACACTTCCGGGAGCAGACGAGGATGAAAGCAATTACTTTATGGCAACTGTTAAAGTAGTAAACGATCCTATGTTTGGTGCGAATGTTTATTTAACTAGAATAGGATTTAGATCGTATGGTAGTTCTGATGTTAACACTCCTTTAACGGAAATAAGAACATTTAGTCCAAGTAATCCATCATACATTCCATTTAAGATAACAGAGAAAGGAGAATTTCAATTGGAAGTTCAAATAGCTGTTCCAGCTTCAACAGAGGAAGGTGATAATAACAGCTATACAATTTACACAGCAGATCAATTTATGGTGAGCTTGAAACAGGACGGTATGACACAAGCGTCATTTGTTAATGATATTAGTATAGCTACAATTAACGGTGCATCTCCTACTTTTCCTTACACGGTTAAAAAAGGTGAAAGTACAAAAATAGTTTTGAAGAACTATTATAGCGATGTGGTTATTTCGCAAGCCATAAAAGATGGTGCTACTATAATTTCTTTAATTGATAAGAGATATCAAAATGAATCGGCATTATCTACTGCTCAAATTATGCTGGATGTATTTCCTTTTTAATAATTTGATATATATCAATGCAGTAGTTGTTAATAAAAACACTAAGTCAGAAAATACCATTAGTTCAATTAGAATAATGATAAATTAAAAAATATGAAAAAAGCAAGTTTATTAATAAAAGGAAATCTCCAATGTAAAAATATTTTACGGGGGGGGTAATTTTGTATTCTTAGCAAAAGAATCAGATTACGATCTGTCTGAATGCGTTATCATTGAAGGTGATTTAATAACCGATGATGATATTAGCGCACACGGACTTGTGTTAGTAACAGGATTTATCAACATAACTGGAGGGAAGTGATATGGCAGTATATGATATTCTTCCCTCTCAGAACCTAAAATGGGATGATGTGAGAGATACTTTAAATGCTTCAGGTGGTGTGGTTAGCAATGTTGCTGAAACAGCATTCAAGGCTAATGCAAACATTAATATGTTTGCAAAATACAAGCCTTCCGATATTGGTGCTGTAAACTTTACGAAAGATAACCCCGGAGCGTTTGTCGTTGATTCTTGGGACGGGCAACTGGTTACTATCAAAGATAAATGGTGGATCGGTAAAAATGGAACATGTAATATAAACATTCCTATTATTGATAATTTGGAAAACAATTCTCCCAATGACGTTCCATGGTCTTATATACCAGTTCCGGGTGGTCAAAATGCACCTTACCGGTTAGGGGACTTTGCCGGGTATGATGCAAAAGCGACAAGTGATATGATCACATTGGTAGTGCCGGAATATGTTGTAATAGGACAAAGTTTGAGAGTGCCGATATATATGCCGGAAAAGAGAGAAACTGAACTTACTCTTAACGACATATACGATGTGACAGGTGGTGTTACTCTAGTGTTCCGAATTTGGGTGCAGGGCAAAACCGGATATTACAAACTGGTGGAGTTTCAGCCCAAACATCAGACAATGCTGGAGATAAGCGCGGAAGATCTGGAGTTTATCGGAATGTCTCCTAAAGATACCGTATGTATGCACCTGATGGCAAAAGATGTAAAAGGAAGGTACAGAAACATGAAGGCAACGGAAGATACAACAACCTTGTATAAAGTTAAAGTGTTTTCTACCAATCCATACGACTTTGTTACTCCTCGTGGTGAGGTTCTGCAAAGCAATTCTGACATTAAGAGATTGCGCCTGTACAACATTACGTTTGGTATTACAGCCGTTGGATTTTCAGGAGGTACGCTGGAAGCTGGTAGTAAGATTGCAGTGTACAGATACAAGTCGGGCAATGTCAATTATAAGTATGAGCAGCCGTGGTACGAAACTGGCCCAGCTGGAGAATTGACAGTAGCCGCTGGACAGATAAGATATTACCCGATAGTCCCCAGCTTCGATTTTACCACAAACGACATAGACGAAAGTGTAACTAAAGCTGTCGTTATATGGTGGAATTCCAGTTATATAGAATTATCAAGACTTGAAGTTACAATAAGAAAAACAGATTTTTAATTATGGAAATAAGAACAGAACAAGAAGGAAAGTGGATATCCCCGATGTATGGGAAGTTTCTTACGCAATCTTCCGAAACAAAAGATGAAGATCGGGTAGTAGCCAAACAGGTATATATCCCTTTGGATGAAAGTAACGATGAATGGACTGAGATCACCAAAGAAGATGCGGAACGTATCTTCAAGGCAAAGAAAGCTGCAAGAGGTCAAATAGAATATCCGGAAGAACAGGTTAATCAGATGATCGGTCTGTTTGCTTCACAGATCAACGCCATGAACCTTACGGACGAACAGGCATTGCAGTTTAAGAACCTGTACCCAGCCTGGGAGAATTTCATCAGTCAGAAACTTGAAAAAGATTACAAGGTGCTTTATCAAGACAGGCTTTATAAGGTGAAACAGACTATTGAAAATGTACTGGAAAACCAACCGCCTAGTGTTGACACGGCAGCACTGTACGAAGAAATCAACGAAACCAATGCCGGGACAAAAGAAGATCCTATTCCGTACAATAACAACATGGAGTTATTTGAAGGAAAGTATTACTCCCAGAATGGTATCACGTACAAATGTACCAGAAACACCGGACAGGCCGTATATCAGGACTTGTCCGGACTTGTAGGAATTTATGTAGAAGTAGCAAACTAAAAATTATATCTCTATGAAACTTAAAACAGTAGTTATAGCATACAAAATGCTGGATGATGCAGTGATCACAAGTGTAAACGACAAAGATGCAGTCGGTATTATTAAGAACCGGAAGGAAATGCGCAAGCATGTGGAAGCCTATGATGCACTTCTGAAGGATGCACAGGAAAAGTTCAAGCCTAAGAACTTTGACGAAATGCAGGAAAAGGCCCGCAAGTGGAATGAACTTCCGGAGAGTGAAAAGGAAGAACTTAACAATTTCTTTGCGCCATACCAGAAGAAGGTAGATGCAGCCTGTGAACCGGAACTTGAAAAGGAAGTAGAAGTAACTCTTGAAAAGATTTCCGATGAAGGAGCAATCCAACTGGCAAAGGAAAACAAGTGGCCTATGTCTAAGCTGGATCTCCTGAAAATCATGCTTGATTAACAGATACTTGCGATAAATGGTATTTATTTCCTAAAACAAAGCCTGCTATATTAATCGGCAGGCTTTTTTACTATATTTGTGAAAACAAAATAAAACGATTATGGCACAACTCAATTTTACACAGAACGGACTTGCATGGATATCCGATGAGATATCCGTATCATCAGACTTCAACCTTCACATAGAAAGGGGAAAAGCGGCACAGCTTAATATCATGCAGAAAACCAGCGGTGAGAAATGGGCTGATATTATTGAAGCAGAACGATATGCCAACAAAACCGTGATTGATGTGGATATACAGGTTCTTATTCCGAAAAAGATCAAGGTTATCAGTTATTCCAAAGTAACATCAGCAGAATACACGACAGCATGAAAACAAACATTATAGGATCTGTTATCAATACGAATGTCATTGGTGACATAAAGAGTAACAGATCTCCGGCACCACCGGAAGAGAATATAACGGATGCACTTCTTATGGAGGACGGAACGCCCTTCCTTATGGAAGATGGTACATACTTCCAGCTTGAAAAAGAGCAGCCGCAAGGAATTAACAGGAGTTACTGGAAATTTTAAAACTCGACATTATGGCAATACAAGGAAAGAAATTAAGTGAATTGACCGAACAGGTTATCAATATACAAGGAAAGGAAAGGATTTACGTTTCTGACGGAAGCGGAAAGCCCAAGTTTATTGAAACAAACCAGTTGGCCAAACCCAGTGATATTCCCGATGTAAGCGGCTTTATCACTGGTTTACAAGCAGATAAAAAGTATGCGACAATCAACCAGATAGGAGATATCAACTCAATCCTTGACAATATAAACGGAGAAGTTATATAATGGGAACAACAGCAGACAAACTAAACAAGATATTAGCCAGTAAAGCTGCGATTAAGGCAGCTATTGAGGCAAAAGGAGTGGAAAATGTCGGAGAAATCCTTTCCGAATACCCGGCTAAAATAGCAGCCATTCCGACAGTGGATGAATACGCCCTTGAATCGCAAATGCTGATACTGCCGGTACGTTCGACCATTATCACCACGAGTGAAGGAAAGACTGCAGCGATAGCCACAAACGACCATATCAAGATTGTAGATGCAGACCTGAAACATTACACAGTAAAAGAATGGAACGACCGAAGCATGGCAAATGGCTTTGACAATGAACTCATTGCTCCTCCTGTAGGTTTTTCTTTGGAGTGTAACGGTATCAGAGCTATTCTTTATTGGCCGTGGAAGGGAGAATATTACGCCACATCCGGTACCACAAGCAAAGCATCAAACGCTATGCAACACTCAGTTTATGGATACGACCAGATGACCGGCGTACGCGAAGGTACTGACTATCATGGGACAGTAGATGAAAACCTTGGCACACATACCGTAGGAAGTCACTTTGCAGCCGATTGGAGCGTAACCGTAACTGAAGACGATAAGCTTGAACTTTACAGCGGCAATACCAGGCAACGCTGGATAATGGAAAAGAATTGCGGCAATGTAAATGCTATGATAGCGGATAATTACGCCGAACGTCTTGAAGCCATGTATGTACAGAATGAATGGCTTCGCCACAGATTTGCTATCTGTAGCGGCATAACATCTTCTGAAGCAGAAGGCACAATAACCGATCTGGAAATCCTGAACTCGTCAGGTACGCAGGCTCAGGCAGGCGAAGATATGTTTTTCTTCGTAAACGGCCAGAATACAGGCTTGAAAGCAATGTACAATACAAATAACAGGCATTCGGTAAACAACGCATACTATTTCAAACCTGAATATGCTGAATGGCTGTACGAACAGCAGAAAACAAACGGTGTAAACATGAACGACACCGGAGTAAATTCTGCCGAACGACCTCTTCTTTCTCCGGGAGCAAAAGGAGCAGAAGCAATTACCGTTGACGGTTATTGGTATATCATTACCCCATACATAAGCAGACCCGGCAATTCCAGTACAAGTTATGACTGGAATATGGCGGACTCTCATGCTGTGTATTACATTAAATCTCTTGAAAATAAATATATGGCAGGAGAGAAAGAATTATATCCATACTGGACGAACAGAAGCATAATTTCAGGATTAATAAACTATCTTAACAGTTATGAAAAATGGGGCATACCTGGCGTCCTGGGCGGCAGCGTCTGGAGCTGTGTCCGCAACGTTGGCGGCAATGCCTGGTATGTGTACATGGGCAGTGGCACCTTGTACAACCTCAGCACGAACAACACCTTTAGTGTGGTGCCCGCCTCCGATTTGTCAGAAAAAGTGTCCGCCTAGATAGCTGCCGAAAGCGACTGTTACAAAAACAAGCACGCATCGCTTGAAGCAGCATCGTTCCATTTCAACCTGTCGCGTATTTATGAATTGACAAACAGGATAGACAACGGATACCAGCCACAGACAAGCATCTGCTTTGTCCTCGACTACCCTGTGTATAGAGAAGTTTTCGCAGCAAACTACACCGACCGCATCGTGCACCACTACGTTGCCCCGATGCTTGGAGAGATATGCGAGAAAGTCCATGAAGCCAATGGTGATGTAAGCCACGGCAACCGTATCGGACATTCCGCATCTACAGCCATCGAGCAGATACAGCGGAACATCCGTGATATAACGGACGGCTACACAAAGAAAGCCTTCGTAGCCACAATGGACATATCAGGCTTCTTTATGTCGATAGACAAGGAAACAGCATACCGCATCTTGCGGAAATACGCCGATATGTACTACGACAAGCCCGATAAGGAGGAAAAACTCCCCCTGCTTCACACCCTGATACAGCATAATCCGGTCACAGACTGCGAGCGACGTTCCGATATAAAAATGTGGGATAAAGTCCCGCCCAACAAAAGCCTTTTCGGACTCCCGCCCGAAAAAGGACTCCCGATTGGAAACTTCTATTCCCAATTGTTGGCAAACCTCGTCATGGCCGAAGCTGATGCGGAAATGATAAAAACCGGAGTTAGATACACACGGTTTGTAGATGATATATGCGTGGTGGCAGAAACCGCATCCGAAATAATCCATGCCCGGAAAGTATTCATCAAAGTAGCCGAGCGGTTGAAACTCAAAGTCCATCCTGATAAATTCTACATACAGCCGGCCTTACACGGAGTAAAGTTCTGCGGAAAGGTAGTAAAGCTGAACCGTATTTACATATCCAACCGTACAGTACATGCCCTCCATACAGCGATAGAAGAATACAGCCGGATGCCGTCGTACGATAACGCCGTACACGTCATGCAAAGCATAAACAGCTATTTCGGTCTGATGAAAGGAACAGCGTCCTTCAACATCAAAAAGCGCATAGCAAAGAAAGCTCTGGGAACATTCTCCGAATGGCTGTATTTCCGCAACAAGAACGGCAGGTTCGTCTGTGTGCTGAAAGACAAGTATAAACCAAACAAGACATCATATCTAAACCTGAACGACTATGCTTCCATATTCAAACCGCCGACAAGGTACTATCCGAAAAGGAGGCTCCCCCTACAGCTCCGCGAGCCTGCATATATGCGAGCATAACGGACAATTGATAGCAATATTTAAAAACATTAATAACATGAAGTACGGAAAAATTACAGAAGGAACACTTCAGACGCTTGAAGTGGAAAAAGGAGTGCAGGTGGGCGGAAAGCTTACCGAAGAGGAAATTATCGCACAAGGATATAAACCTGTTTGCGAAGTGGAACAGCCGTCCGATGCGGAGTTTTGTGTTTACAGGGAGTACGATGTATGCTTCGTGCAGATATGGAAACGAACAGACGAAGAAGTGCAGGAAGATGAGATTTGGACTGCTGAAAGTGTAGTGATGCCGAAGTATTCAGATTTGGAACGGTTGAAAAAAGATGTCGCTATGGTTAATGAGATTATCGGCACACTCAATCTTACCAACAAGGAAGCATTGTCGGTTAAAGAGTTTTATCCCGAATGGCCGGCAGACAGCGTTCAGGTAAAACAGGGAGAAAAGTATAAGTACAACGGGAAACTTTACGAAGTAGTGCAGGATCACACCACGCAATCTAACTGGTCTCCGGGGAACCAGTCGTCTTTATGGGTTGAAGTAGTGGAAGATCACGAAGGAACATTGGAAGACCCGATACCTTACAACGAAGAGTTAAATCCGATGTGGCAGGGAATGATACTGGAAGAAGGCAAGTATTACACCCAAAGCGGAGTAGTATATAAGTGTATCAGAAATACAGGCAACAAGGTAACTCATAACCTTGCAGACCTTGTAAGTGGTGGATTCGTTCAAAAAGTATAGGTGTAACCGGATTCTGTAAAAAATCTCGCTATTATTTGATAATGTATGCACTATTGTGTAAATTTGTAGTCGTGATGTTTAACTTAAAATCTAGTTTTGTATGGTAGAAAAATTGAAACAGGTAAAAATCCTGATTGACGAAAACAAGCCGGAAGAAGCAAAGGCTTTGATTGATGAAATTATTGCAGCAACCCCGCAGCCTGCCGGTGATGAACAAGAAAACAGCGAAGTTCCTTTGCCGGGACAAGGATCAAATTTCTGATGATTAAGAAATTTATCAAATTGTATACTCCGTTTATATGTGCGATAATATCCACTATACACGGAGTTTTACTTGTTAATAAAGTGCAGACTTCTTTTTATTTTATCGCACAAGAATTAACAGGTAATTCTATATTGCTTCTTTTGTATGTTCTTGTACATAGCAAAAGAATGTGTAAGTGGTATAAACTATCTATTTATTCTCTTTTAGCTATCCATGTTCTAAATTTTGCTTATCATATAAAATTAATAGATGTTCCTGTACTTTTAAAATTGGGTATATGTGTCAATATTACTTCTATATTGTTTTGGCTAATGTTCAGAATAACATATAAGACGGCTAAAGTTATTCATTCAGCTTGCAAACATTCAGAAATAGAATAAATATACTTATCCCATATTCATGCAACAGCTTTAAATCAAACTTTTTTCCACGCAAATTTGCAATATAGTAGGCAACTACTTCTACATTTTTAGTAACACCTATCTTTTCGCGTATATTGCTAAGATGGTTATTTACAGTTTTGGGCGAGATAAATAATTTCTCGCCTATTTCTTTTTCTGTAAGTCCGTGTGACAGTTCTTCCATCACTTCCATTTCTCTTTTAGAAATTGAGGTTTTTACCCCATTGTCGTCGTGTTTAATGTCATATATCTTTGTGCTCAGCTAAGATACTGATAATTATCCTAGTTTGCAATGCCGGAAGCAATAAGAAGGCAAATTAAATTCACAACACTATGACATTAGATGTAAACGGCAAGAACTACAATGTCACCGGACAGGGACAGGGTAATCTGAACACGGTTTTGGGAGCACTCGGTACGGCTTCTTTCTTGGGATTGAACGGTGGAAACTTCCTCGGTGGCTGGAACAACGGAAACTGCGGCTGTTCTGAAAACATGGCTGTAAACCGTTACGAATTGAACCTTACTCGCGAAGCTGATTCTTTGAAATCTGAAAATGCCCTGTTGCGTTCTCAGGTGTACACTGATCAGAAGATCGTTGAAGCTACTGCTTACTTGCAGGGTGAAATCGGTAAGGTTGCTACCAGACTGGAAAACTTCAGAGACGCACAGAACGCTGTCAACTTGCAGCAGGCTACTTACAACGCTACTGCTACTGCCAACATCAGCTGTCTGGGCCAGCAAATTGCACAGCTGCAATCTCTGTCTCAGTTGGTTGTTCCGCAGAACAAAGTGTGCGACACTTGTTGCAGCAACCAGTAAAATCAATTTTTAAATG
>UMIX01025150.1_pt1 | contig 11583 bp, 10 predicted proteins | sample 1965891 | NCBI WGS metagenome assembly UMIX01 (sample SAMEA4836136, study PRJEB28245) | human gut metagenome | biome: gut microbiome; material: fecal sample | place: Denmark | collected 2008 | reverse complement strand
TATTTGTCAGCTTGTCTCCAAACTGTTTCTGTTTGTGGTTGAACTCCACCTTTTGCAGCAAGTACTGTAACTGCACCATCAAGAACTCTTAAAGATCTTTGAACTTCTACTGTAAAGTCAACGTGTCCTGGTGTATCGATAATATTTATTCTATTATTATTCCAGAAACAAGTTGTAGCAGCAGATGTTATTGTTATACCTCTTTCTTGTTCTTGTTCCATCCAGTCCATTGTAGCTGCACCTTCGTGAACTTCTCCTATTTTATGAGTTTTTCCTGTATAGAAAAGTATTCTCTCTGTTGTTGTTGTTTTACCAGCATCAATATGAGCCATAATTCCTATATTTCTTGTTCTCTCTAATGGATATGCTCTTCCTGCCAACTTTATTTCCTCCTCTCATTGCTACTATAAAGTCTTATATCTCTTAATATGCTCTTTTTTAGCATTATTATTACCATTTATAATGTGCAAATGCTTTATTAGCTTCTGCCATTCTATGTGTATCTTCTTTCTTCTTGAATGCTCCACCGTTTCCGTTTATAGCATCTATAATTTCTCCGGCTAATTTTTCTGCCATTGTTTTTTCATGTCTTGTTCTTGCATATCTAACTAACCATCTTAAACCTAAAGTTTGTCTTCTTTCTGGTCTAATTTCTAATGGAACTTGGTATGTAGCTCCACCAACTCTTCTAGCTTTAACTTCAAGAACTGGCATAATGTTGTTTAATGCTTCTTCAAAAACTTCTAGTGGATCTCTTTGCTCTTTTTCTTTTATAATGTCAAATGCACCATAAACTATTTTTTGAGCAACTGATTTTTTACCATCTAACATAATGTTGTTTACTAATTTTGTAACAACTTTACTATTATATATTGGATCTGGTAAAACTTCTCTTTTTGCTATATATCCTTTTCTTGGCACTATTCTTCCCTCCTTAATTTTTATTTTGATACTAATTTAGTATCTAGGTACTCTGAAAAGTTTATCTTTTCCGTATAGTGCTATATATTCTAAATTTAAGTACCTTAAATTAGTAATTATTAGCACTAGTTAATTTTCCTAATTTTATTTTTTAGGTCTTTTTGCTCCGTATTTTGATCTACCTTGCATTCTGTCTTTAACACCTGCTGTATCTAATGTTCCTCTAATAATATGATATCTAACACCTGGAAGGTCTTTAACTCTTCCTCCTCTTATTAGAACAACACTATGTTCTTGTAAGTTATGTCCTATTCCTGGGATATAAGATGTTACTTCATAACCATTAGAAAGTCTAACTCTGGCAACTTTTCTTAAAGCTGAATTAGGTTTCTTTGGTGTTACAGTTTTTACAACTGTACAAACTCCTCTTTTTTGTGGTGCTCTATGGTTAGTTGTTCTATGTTTTTTAGAATTGTAACCATGTTGCAATGCTGGAGCTGTTGATTTTGTCATTGATGTTTTTCTTCCTTTTCTTACTAATTGATTAATTGTTGGCACTTAAATTTCACCTCCTAAATATTTTATATGCCTATTTGTGCATAATACACTAGCGTGAATTATTTTATCATCAAAATGTAATACTGTCAAGATTTTGTGACTATATTTATACTTCATTTTATAAATATTTTCTTGTTATATCATATTAAATTAATTCTTTCTTAAAAAGCAACAAAAAAAGGAGTGTATAAGGTTACCCTTGGTACACTCCCCCCTCGAGTTATTCTTCCGTCTTTTGGACTTCGGAATTTTTGTTCTTGTCGTGTACATATACCTTCTTTGGCTTCTTCATCCAATATCCAGTAATCATACTGAGCACGACAATTACAACATACCGTACAACATCTTGCACGGTTATTCCCCCGAACAAAGCCTCAAAGATGTTTTGCCATCCCTCGGCTTGTACTTGTGTAAATACAATCACCAAAGTGATTATAATCACACCAAGTACTAGTCTGGTGAAATAGACGCCTGAACATTTGCCCTTCTTTTGCGCCTTTGGAGTTTTCTGCATTTCAGCAGAAGTTACGTTCTTTCGTTCTGTCACAATAATTGCCTCCTTATTTTTTTACTGTCATTTGACTACTTATAATTATACCACTATTTCTAAAATTTGTAAATATTTATGTTTACTTTTATATTTCAAAAAAAAAAGCGATGCAGTCTGCATCGCCAATTTGGTTAACTCGCACTTTGGTGCGAGTGTTTTTTGCGCTTCCGGATGGCAGTCACAATGATTGTGACTACAACTCCAGCAAAGAAACATAACAGCTCTTTCACTGGAATTATAGGAGCCAGTCTAGCCCAGATACCTTGTCCGAGTTCTTTGAACCAGTTGACAAGATTGAGCACGTTAATCTGAATTGTTCCTGACACCACTAAAATGATTCCTAACATAAGAATCAAAATTACAAACGCAACCTTTTTCTTGTTCATAATGTTTACCTCCAACTGTTTTATTATACTTATTATAACTCATTATGTTAAACTAGTCAAATTTTGTTCATTTTGTACTTTTTATAATTTTTATATTTTAATAATTATTATCATTTTGCTTTACATAAAAAGTTGTTGACATTATTTACCTTTTTTAGTATAATTAATGTAGTGTGTAATCACTAAAGAGAGGAGGATATCTTGGTATTGCACTAAGATAAACATAACTATGGAAGAAAAAAAATTTTTAACTAAAGAAGAATTAAAAAAGTTATCTCCTAAAGAATTAGCGGAATATAAAATTTCATTAACTAATCTTTCTTTAGAAGTAGACGAATTAATAAAAAAATGTGACGAAATATTATCTAAATAAAATATTTATGAGAGGATGGTGAAGCCTCATATTATTGGGGCAAATATTTATGGCAAGAGAATTTTCCGAATTTAGTAATGAATATTCAATTAAAAAAGCAAATTTTACAGATATTGCTGATCACTTAGATGAAATAATGCAAATTAGAGAAGATATTGAATTTGCAGAACAACAACTTAATGCTTTAAAAGCAAAAAAATCTAATTTATCTCTTTTTAGTGCATTTATGACAGAAGATGAAAAAAATTCTGAACAAGCTGATATTGATGTACAAATAGCAGCAATCAAAGAGAATATCCGTACATTAAAAAGTAATACTTTATATAAAACAAAAGAGGAAATTGAAGCAACATCAACAACTTTAGATTCTTATATTAATGATCTTAACACAAATTTCGAGTTTAAAGCTGCTTTAAGAGAAGAAATTAAAAGACAATCAAAAGAATCAATGCTTTCTCTTGAACAAGCAAAAACATCTCCTTCTATGGCACTTGCTTTATTCAATAAATTAGAAACACTTTCTGAACAGGATCCATTATTAAAGTCTTATTTAACAATAGACAAAGATAAGATTAATCTTTCTCTTATGGAAGACTTAATATCTCAATATTCTAATATTACACCTGGTAATAGAGGAAGTGAAGCACCTGCTGCAAAAAAAGAAAGAGAAACAAAGTTAAAAGTATTTAAAGATGAGGCAGAAAGCTTCAGAAGAAAGATTCAATCAAAAGGTTCTTCATTACAACAATATATTTTGAAACATAAATCAGAATTGGGTATTCCTGACGATATGACTATCGACTTTAATGATCGTACATCTCCATTTTATGCTATAGCTACATATACAAATCCTAATTCTAATACTAGTTTTAAAGATATTGAAAAAATAGCAATTAGTTCTATTCAATCAATTGATGGAAAAATAAAAACACTACAAGATTATGTAAGGCATGCAGATAAGGATCTACATCAAATTGAATTAGATAAAGAAGAAGAACTTGAAGATTTAAAATTATACAAGAAATTTGGATTTGTTTCTAAAATAAAAAGAACTTTTGCGGGAATTGGTAAAGGATTATCTAATTGGCTTAAAGATAAACCACATCCATTTAAAGGCGTATTTAAAAGACCCGATTCTTCTGTAACTCCGACAGCAGCAAAAGTTGTAGACACTGATAAAAGTTTCGTAGACGCATATAAAACAGAAATCGGACAAGATGCATACAAAAAAGTTATTGAAGAATATAATAAAAGAATAGAAGAAGAACGCACAAATCCACATGGAAATAATGAACATGGAAGAGATTAAAAAGAAACGACTTAAAAGTCGTTTCTTTTTTGCATTATTTTATTTAATGTATTTAATGCTCTGTCAGCAAGAACTTTATATTTTTCTTTTTTATCTTTTATTCTTTTTTCTAATCCTGGAACTATTCCAAAATTAGCATTCATTGGTTGAAATTTTTCATTTGGAGTAGAAATATAATTTGCTAAAGCTCCAGTCATAGTTTCTATAGGTAAACTAAATTCCTCTTTGCCATAAAATTCATTTGCAGCATTTATACCTGCCATAAGACCAGAAGAAATTGATTCTACATATCCCTCAACACCTGTAATTTGTCCTGCAAAATATAAGTTTTTAATGCTTTTCATTTTATACGTATTTGTTAACAAATGACTTGAATCTATGAAAGTATTTCTGTGCATTACACCATATTTTACGAACTCTGCATTTTCTAAGCCAGGTATCATAGAAAACACACTTTTTTGTTCACTATATTTTAAATTAGTTTGAAATCCTACTAAATTAAATATATTTCCTTCTGTATCATCTTGCCTTAATTGGACCAATGCATATGGTCTTTTTCCAGTTCTTGGATCAGTAAAACCAACGGGCTTTAAAGGGCCAAATCTTAATGTGTCTTCTCCCCTTTTAGCCATAATTTCTATTGGCATACACCCCTCAAATATTTCTCTTTTTTCAAAATGATGTAATTCTACTACTTCTGCATTTATTAAATTACTATAAAAGTTTTCATATTCTTCTTTATTCATAGGTAGATTTATATAGTTTTGTTTATCTTTTGTATTCTTTAATCGATCCTTCCAATCTTCTATCTCTTCATTTTTTCCTCTTTCTTGTTCGTATCTATCTCCCCAGAAAGCAATATCAAAATTAATACTATCTTTTGTAACTATTGGAGCAGCTGCATCATAAAAATACAACTTATCTTGTGCAGTTATCTTAGAAATATTCTTAGCTAATTCATCAGCTGTTAATGGTCCTGTTGCAACAATCGTAATTGCCTCTTCCATTAATTCTTCTAAGTCTACTACTTCCTCATTTATTACTTCTATGTTTTGATTGCTTTTAATAGCTTCTGTAACTTTCTTAGCAAATATTTCTCTATCAACTGCTAATGCCTGGCCTGCTGGAACAGCAGTATTATCTGCTATTCTTATAAGCAATGAATCCATAGCTCTTAATTCTTCTTTTAGCACTCCACAAGCATTTGTATGTAGATTTGATTTAAAAGAATTACTACATACAATCTCAGCTAAGTTTTGGTTTGAATGCGCCGGTGAATATTTATTTGGCTTCATTTCATATAACTTGACTTTAATTCCTCTTTTAGCAATTTGATACGCAGCCTCTGTTCCTGCTAGTCCTCCGCCTACTACATTTATATAATCCTTCATCATTTTCCTTTCCAAACACAATATGTGTAAGTCATAAGCTTACACATATTAGTTTTATTCTTACTTCTAAACTAATTAAATAATTCCATAATATCATCTTTATTAAGCTTATTAATAAAGGTAGTTTGCGTACTAAGCATATTATCTATAAGTTTAGATTTTTTTTCTTGTAGTTCATAAATTTTTTCTTCTATAGAATTTTTAGTTATAAGTTTATACACTTGAACATTATTCTTTTGACCAATTCTATAAGCTCTATCTGTTGCTTGGTTTTCTGCAGACATATTCCACCATGGATCATAATGAATAACCATATCTGCACCAATTAAATTTAATCCTGTTCCTCCTGCTTTTAGAGATATTAAAAACACTTTTACATCTGGATTATTATTAAAATCATTTACTAATTTCACTCTTTCGTCAACCTTTGTTTGACCTGTTAATTTATAATAACTAATTCCTTCCTTTGCCAAATTTCCTTCTATTATATTAAGCATAGATGTATAACCAGAAAAAATTAGAATTTTATGTTTTCCTGCAATAGCATCTTTAACAATCTCTATGCATTGTGTTAATTTGCTACTCTCTCCCATATAATTTTCTAGAAATAATGATGGATGACAACATATTTGTCTTAATCTAGTTAATAATGCCAAAATTTTAATTTGAGATTTCTCGAATCCGTTTCCTTCGATTTCAGTCATTGCTTCTTTTTTAGCCTGAGCTAGATATGACAAATAAATCTCTAGTTGTTCACCTTGCATTTCATTATTTAATACAGTTATGCTCTTTTCTGGTAATTCTTTTAATACATCTTTCTTTACTCTACGAAGCACAAAAGGTTCTATCATCATTTTTAATTTTTCCATAGCCTCTTGGTCATTATCCCTCATTATTGGAATTTCGTATAATTGTTTGAACTTTTTATATGTAAATAGATAACCTGGCATTATGTAGTCAAATATTGACCATAACTCTGCTAAAGAATTCTCTATTGGAGTTCCCGTTAGTGCATATTTTGTTTGTGCATTTATTGTTTTTAAAGATTTTGCATTTTGAGTATTACTATTTTTTATGTATTGTGCCTCATCTGCAATTTGGAATTTAAATAAAATATCTTCCCTTTTATATACTTCCATATCTCTTTTTAATAAATCATAAGATGTTATAACTAAATCAAATTCTGGAATTTGTTTTATTTGTTTTTCTCTTTCTTCTGAAGTTCCTGTAATAACTAAAACTTTTATATCTTTTGCAAATTTTTCTATTTCACTTTTCCAATTTAATGCCAACGAACTTGGTGTTATTACAATTGATGGTAATTTTACTTTTGCATTTTCTTTATAGTCTAATAATAGCGAAATTAACTGAACTGTTTTTCCAAGACCCATATCATCTGCCAAAATACCACCTAGTCTGTAATCATCTAATATTTTTAACCATTTATATCCTACCTTTTGGTAATATCTTAATGTACAATTTAATCCTTCTGGTGGAGTTATTTCGTCATCATATTCACGTTCATCAATATTATTTACAATCTCTTTATATTCTTTATCTTTTTGGATTTCTACATTTTTAACATTTTCTAATAATTTGTTCAAATATAAAGATCTATATACAGGAACTCTAATTTTCCCTTTTTCTAAATCTTTATAATCAACTTCCATTCCATATTCTAAACTATTTAAGAATTTTATATCATCATTTTGCTCTAAATCTAAAAAACTACCATCTTTTAGTCTATGATATTTTTTCTTTAAATTGTATTTTGCTAAAATTTCTTTTAACTCGCTTCTATCAAAATCTAAACCAGTTAAATCTATATTAAGTAAGTTATTTTCGATTTTAACACCTACTGTTCCTAGTTTTGGCTGTCTTATCTCTTTAGTTTTAAAATTATCAGTTACTAAAACTTCATACTTTTCTGTATAGTTATTTATATCTTGTGATAAAAATTTATATATTGCATCATCTGTGACTAATACAAATCTCTTATTGGCTGAATCCAATAAAAATCCAGTTTTTCTGCACATATTTAAACAATTAGATTCTTGAATCACATTTCTTGCGACCTTTGGTATATTATCTAAATCTAATGGATTAAATCCAATATCGCCATATATAAATTTTAGCTCTGCAATAATGTAATTATTTTTATCAAAATCTAAAAACATCTTTACATCTAAATCTTTTGGTATATAATCTTTTAATTTTTCTGTATCTATATTTGAAGTATCAATATATTCTCTCATTTTTGGTAAAACTAATGAGAAGAAATCTGGCAATTCTTTTTTATTAAATCTTATTTCTCTAATAAAATTCTTTTTATAAATCTCAAGTAATTTTATAACAGTGTTTTTATAATTCTTATCACATCTATAAATGTATTCATCTAAAATAACATAAATATATTCTTTTCCCTCTAGTACGTGATATTCAAAAACATCTTCTCTTTGTGTTAAAGCAAATTCACCATCTGATACCTCTGTTAGTTTAAATTTTATATTTGGAGTTCCTGGGATAAATGCTATTTTACCTTTTTCCCCGTCTTGAACTATATCCAAATTTTTACCTTTTACAATCTCGAAAAATTCATCTATTCCAGTATTACTTAAAATAATACAATTATCACTTAGTACCTTGCCATAATATCTATATCCTGCATTTCCACTACTATTAACATATTTTATAACTTCCGCATGTTTCAAAATAAAGTCCAGTATAGGTAAACTTTCCTTTGCAAAATTCTCCCTTGTATGGATAAACTCTAATTTATTTCCATATTTTAAATTTTCTTTATTTAGCATACTTGTATAAAAGTCTGATAAACTTTTTATTTTGTAAAATTTATCTATACCTAATTTAAATTCTACCTTCATTTCTTTATAATAACTATCAAAAATTATACTAGGAACTATTTTTATATTTTTTCTTTCTTTTATTACTTCTTCTTCCTCATCAATAGTTTCTACTTCTGTATTATAAAAAGCAGTAATCATTTGCTTAAAACCACGATGATCCATCTTTGTGTTTGTTTCGTGCTTTTTTACCGGCTGATTTGCATATAATTCTTCGTATATAGAATTGTCAATAAACTCTATAAACATCGCTAGAATATGCTTACAAGTACAATAATTTTGAGTGTTATCTGGACATGAGCATTTTATATCTTTAATCTCCCCTTCTTCTATTTTTGCATATACGTTATATGTTCCATTGCTTCCTTTTACAGTTGCAGCTAGCTCAAAATTATTTTTATTCTCATAATTTACATTAGTTATAGTTACTCTCTTGTCTTTTACATATTCTAATGCCTTTTGATATCTCGTATCTCCTGCATTTTCATATAATTCAGTTATTATCTCATTATTTACTAACATTTTTTGCTCCTACCACACATTTATTTTCAGTTTATTATTATATAATATTTTACGCATTTTCACAAGTGCTACAAATACTTTTATATAATTTTTTTATGCAAAAAAAGAACTATACCATAACTGATATAGTTCTTAAATTTATAGCTATTTTTCTGCTTTTTTCGGTTTTGTCCAAGATATATAATCACATTTATCTGGATTGTTCTCACATATATAAAATGTTCTTCTATTTTTAGTCTTCCTTATTTGTACTTTTCCACCACACTTTGGGCATGGTTCTTCTATAGTTTCTATATATGGTTTTACATTTTTACATTCTGGATATCCAGGACATGCCAAGAACTTTCCATATCTACCATATTTTACAACCATCATCCTACCACATTTTTCACAAGGTACATCAGATACCTCTTCTTCTAATTCTACATGTTCTAATTCTTTTTCTACTTTTTCTAGTTCTTTTTCGAAAGGTCCATAGAACTCAGAAATCATCTGTTTCCAGTTTTCTTTTCCATCTGCAATTTCGTCAAATTCATTTTCTATCTCTGCTGTAAATTCTACATTTATAATGTCTGGAAAATTCTCTGTTAATAATTTATTTACTACTTTACCAAGTTCTGTTGGTACCAATTGTTTTGCCTCTTTTTCTATATAATGTCTTGCTAATATAGTTGTTATTGTTGGTGAATATGTACTTGGTCTACCAATATCTTTTTCCTCTAAGGCTTTTACTAGACTTGCTTCTGTATACCTTGGTGGTGGTTCTGTGAAGCTTTGTTTTGATTCTATTTTTTCTTTTTTTACTTCTTGAGCAACTTCTAATAGTGGAATTTGTCCAATTTCATCTTCTTTCTCATCTGTTCCTTCTACATATAAAGTCATAAAACCTTTAAATTTAATTGATTGCCCATTAGCTTTAAAATTATATTCGTTTGCATCTATCGTTACTGCTAACGTATCAAATATTGCAGATTTCATTTGGCTTGCTAAAAATCTATTATAAATTAATCTGTAAAGTTTATACTGATCATTCGTTAAAGAATCTTTAATTTGTTCTGGTTTAATATCTATATATGTTGGTCTAATAGCTTCGTGTGCATCTTGTGCATCTGCTTTTGTTTTGTAATACCTATTCTCGTAATATTCGCTTCCATATGTTGCCTCTACGACCTCTTTTGCAACTTTCCTTGCTTCTTCAGAAATTCTTGTAGAATCTGTTCTCATGTAAGTAATTAAACCAACTGTTCCTTTTTCTGGTATTTTTACTCCCTCATAAAGAGTTTGTGCAACAGACATAGTCTTTTTTAAACTAAAATTAAGTTTTCTAGATGCCTCTTGTTGCATTGTACTTGTTGTAAAAGGAGGTGCTGGATTTCTTTTTCTTTCACCTTTTTTTACATCTTTTACAATAAACTTTGCATCCTTAATGTTAGCTAGAATTTCATCTACTTCTTCTTTACTATGTATTTCTAATTTTTTATTATTTTTACCAACTAATTTGGCTTCAAATTCTTTTTTAGACTTTTCGTCTAATAATTTTGCAATTATATTCCAATACTCTTCTGGTATAAAATCTTCTATTTCTTTTTCTCTATCTACAATTAGCTTAACAGCAACAGATTGAACTCTTCCTGCTGATAATCCTTTTCTTACCTTTTTCCATAATACTGGACTTATCTTATATCCTACAATTCTATCTAATACACGCCTAGCTTGTTGTGCATTAACTAAATTTATATCTATTTGCCTTGGCTCTTTTATAGCTTTTTGCACAGCTGTTTTAGTTATTTCGTTAAAAGTTACTCTTGATTTGCTATCCTCTGGAATATCTAAAATATGTGCTAAATGCCAGGCAATTGCTTCCCCCTCACGGTCGGGGTCAGTTGCCAAATATACTTTTTTAGCTGATTTTGCATCTTTTTTTAATGATTTTATTAAATCTCCTTTTCCTCTTATGTTTATGTATTCTGGTTCAAAGTTATTCTCTATATTAACTCCTAACTTTGATTTAGGTAAATCTCTAATATGTCCCATTGATGCAACAACTTTAGTTTTTCCTCCTAAAAACTTTTTTATTGTATTTGCTTTTGCTGGTGATTCTACTATTATTAATTTATCTGCCATTTTCTTCTCCTTTTTAGTTACAGAATATGTGTTCTGTAATCTTTAATACTATAGTATTTTAGTTCATATATTTGTTTTTTTCAAGTACTTTTTAGCATTTAACTAAATCTTCTATTACATCTTCTAATATAACAGGGGTTACTTCATTTCTTTTTAGTATATCTAATATTGAATTTTCTATCTTTTCATCATTTGTTAATTTATCTATAGAGGCTTTTTCTACCTTTATTTCTTCATTTATATATGCTGTTTTTACTACCTCTATTCCAAATATATCATTCTTACTTTTTAAATCTTTTATCTTATAATATTCTAATTTTATTGGATATAATATTCCTTCCTTTCTTAAATTTTCTTTGTTCATAAACATTCCGCCAAAAAAAGTTTTCATTTGATTCCTCCTATATTTTTTATGTATTTACTACTATATACTCTTGTAATAGAGTCTGCAATATAAATCGAATGCCTATTTTTGAGGAATTTCGACAGCTATTTTATTATTATAATATATTTTGTCGAATTACTTTTTATTATATATTTTTATGTTTTTTTCATTTATCAACTTATGTCGAAAAAAATCTTTTTAGG
>UMIX01030759.1_pt1 | contig 11736 bp, 6 predicted proteins | sample 1965891 | NCBI WGS metagenome assembly UMIX01 (sample SAMEA4836136, study PRJEB28245) | human gut metagenome | biome: gut microbiome; material: fecal sample | place: Denmark | collected 2008 | reverse complement strand
TCCCGATTCTGATATTCGGGCTGGTCGGTATCCTCAATCAGACGGTCGATAAGATGATTTATCCCTATCTGTTTGATGACCGTTCGGAGGGACTGGTACAGCTGGGTATTTACAGCGCCACCAGTAAGGTTGCATTGGTTATGGCCATGTTTACCCAGGCTTTCCGTTATGCCTACGAGCCCTTTGTTTTCGGTAAGAATAAAGATGCTGACAGCAAGAAGATGTATTCTTCTGCCATGAAGTACTTCTTTATCTTTTCTCTTTTGGCATTTCTGGCCGTGATGGGTTACATGGACATCCTGAAGTACATGGTAGCCTCCGACTATTGGGAAGGGCTGAGCGTAGTAGCCATCGTGATGCTGGCCGAGATAATCAAAGGTATCTATTTCAACCTTTCTTTCTGGTATAAGCTGACGGATGAAACCTATTGGGGAGCTTATTTCTCTCTTATCGGGTGTGCCGTGATTTTAGGCCTGAACATCTGGTTGGTACCTACTTATGGTTATGTAGCTTCGGCCTGGGCATCTGTAGCCGGATATGGCGTGATTACTCTGTTATCCTATTTCATCGGGCAGAAAAAATACCCTGTGGCTTATCCGCTGAAGCGGATGACCACCTACCTGATTTTGGCCTTGGTGCTTTATGTCTTGTCGCAACAAACACCTATCGCCAACCTTTGGTTACGTTTAAGCTACCGCACCTTATTAATATTGGTTTTTGTGGCATTTATTATCAAAAAAGATTTACCTTTAAGGAGTCTTCCATTTGTCAACCATTTCTTTAAATAAGAAATGTGGGGTGGGGCATATAGGCTGAATTGTAATTTATAAATCGGATAAGTATGGAACTAGGGAACAAGAGGAAATTCCTCCTTCGTAAATTCTTCAATGAGTATCTGGACTTGAACCGGAGCAAGGAAGATGAGCAGCTGACGGTAGATGCCATCCGCAGTGGAGTAGAGTTTAAAGGAACCAACCTTTGGGTCTTGATTTTTGCTACCTTTATTGCTTCATTGGGGTTGAATGTTAATTCTACGGCGGTAATTATCGGTGCCATGTTGATTTCTCCTTTGATGGGACCTATCATGGGAGTGGGCCTTTCTATCGGACTGAACGATTTCGAGCTGATGAAACGCTCACTGAAAAGTTACCTGGTAGCCACGCTGTTCAGTGTGACGACCGCCACAATTTATTTTTCTTTTACTCCGCTGGATGAAGTTCAGTCGGAATTGCTGGCACGTACCTCGCCTACCATATACGATGTGTTCATAGCCTTAGTGGGTGGTCTGGCCGGTATTGTGGCATTGGCCACGAAGGAAAAGGGAAATGTAATACCTGGTGTAGCCATTGCTACAGCCTTGATGCCTCCGTTGTGTACGGCCGGTTTCGGCATTGCCACGGGTAATCTGTTGTATTTCTTAGGTGCCTTCTATTTGTATTTTATCAACTCCGTTTTCATCAGCCTAGCTACTTACATCGGGGTGCGGGTGATGCACTTCCAGCGCAAGCAGTTTGTGGATAAAGCTCGTGAAAAGCTGGTAAAACGTTATATCATCTGGATAACCATCGGTACGATGTGTCCGGCAGTCTACCTTACTTATAATATTGTGCGGGAAACCTTTTACCAGTCTGCGGCAAACCATTTCATTGCAGAAGAATTGCAGTTCCCTGACTCTCAGATTTTAAGTCGAGAAATCTCCTATGACAAGCGTGAAATAAAGGTCGTGTTTGTGGGAAAGGAAGTCTCAAAAGACCAGATTGCAGCCGCCCAGCATCGCCTGGCAGATTATAATCTTTCGAAAACCAATCTGGTAGTATTCCAAGGAATGGGAGACGGCAGTGCGGTAGACATCAGCAACATCAAGTCGATGGTAATGGAAGATTTCTATCGGAACAGCGAAAAACGCTTGAAGGAGCAGGATGAGGAAATCAATACTCTGCGTAAGCAGTTGGCTGACTTTTCCGGTTCAGACTGGATGGGTAAGCAGTTAGGGCAGGAATTAAAAGTCTTGTTCCCCGAAATCAAAACTCTTTCCGTTTCAAAGAGTCTTCGTCTGTCGGTTGACAGTTCCCGGATAGACACCTTGACATACGCCATTATTGATTGTCAGCGGGTGCCTGATTCAAAGAGCCGTGACAAAATCGTGAAATGGCTGAAAGCAAAGACGGGAGATGCTCATTTACAGCTGATTGTGGAATAGTCCGCAAGCCGGATTTTATTGCATAAAAAAACGTCTTTACGTTTAGTTTAAAACACAAGTACGTTTTAGATTAAACGCAAAGACGTTTCGATTCAAACGCAAGTACGTTTTAGTTCAAATGCACTTGCGTTTTTTTGTCTTCAAAAATTAGCTTACTTCACCTTCTTTGTACAGCGGATGGCAGTCACTTCCTGAGCCTGTGGGTTGGTTGCTTTTCGCGTGCAGTAATCAAATTCTGCCGATTTCTCTCCGCTGAAAGAATTCCATTTCAGTTTCAGTTTGACAGTCTCTCCTTGCGTATCGGTCAGTTCATCCAGTTTGAAAGCAACCAGTGCATCTCCCATTTTGCCCTCTGTATCGCCAAAAGCATTGTGGCGGAATTCTACTTCATAAGAATTGTCCGGGTTCTTTGTACTGATCAGGTTGACAAAATGCGGTTGTCCGTTGCCCCAACGAGTCGCAAACCGAAGTGTCAGGTACCCGTCCTCTGCAATGGTTACCCAGTCATTCAGTATTTCTACCGGGTCGTTTCCATACGTACGATTGTTTTCCTCCTCTCCCAAATTAGGAGCCATTGGTTTGGTTAGTATACTGTCTATCCAGTTGATGAATACAGCTTTGTCATATTCCTGAGGAGCTTCGTCGGCCAATTCAATATTGGCCAGTGCTCTTACTTCCTTCTCACCAAAAGGAGAGCTTGCCATGTTTACCGGACGCAAGGTTGTGCTGTCATCCAGTTGCAAGTATGGTGTATTGTCTGCACTCTGTTTTACAGTGACAAGCGCATTGGCGTAATAGTGTGAAAGAGAAAGGTTGTTATCGTCATCGTCCAGACACGATTGAACCCCCATAGATAAACACAGAGCTGTCAGGATGAAGAATCCTTTGCGAATGAATGATTGAGTTTTCATAATACATTATTTTTTAAGTTTACTCTCTTCTTGTCGTTTTGTACATAAAATGCTTGAAGTGGGTAATTCCTGCATGTAAAATGGTTAAATGGTGTTTTATTTTCGCAAAGGCACAAAAAAAGCAGTTACGAAATTCGTAACTGCTTTTTTGTGGACCAGCCAGGGCTTGAACCTGGGACCTCCAGATTATGAGAACGATAAAATGATATTCTGCGATAGTTAACGATTTTAATCTTTATTGAATATCAGATAGTTATGTAGATTGTCACTCTCGGTGAAACTCACTAAATCCCCCTAACTGAAATAGTTTGTTTACGCATTGTTTACGCAAAAACGAGGGGAAATATAGAGAAGTATATATTGTTATTACCTCATTTGAATGGGCGATATAGAATCCCATGCTTTCCACATATTCTGCTATAAACAAAGAGCATGATTGACGTTATCGCCAATTATTTATAAAAAAGATGCTCTTTTTTGATATGTCTCTTCGTGATTCTCAAGGCTTATTTGTACTTTTACATCGAAAAGGATGTCTTTTATGGAAAAAGAAAGGATTAACAGGCTGAAGATTGTGCTTGCCGAAGAGCAAAAAAGCAGTAAGTGGCTGGCAGAGCAATTAGGAAAAGACAGGGCTACTGTCTCCAAATGGGTGACGAATACCATGCAGCCTGACGCAAGAAACCTCCTGCGTATAGCAGAGGCTTTGAACATTGATGCAGGTAGGCTGCTCAACCAAAAACATTTGAACAATGAAAGAAATAGATATTATCCAACAGATTAAACTTGGCGAGGTCAGTAAGGTGCAGTTCAAAGAGCGGATTCTTGACAACTATGATATTGGTTGCGAATTGGTGGCGTTCAGCAATGCACGTGGTGGTACACTGGTTGTTGGCGTGAAGGACAAAACTGGTAGTGTCAATCCTTTGTCGTATCAAGAAGTACAGGAAACCACTAATATACTTGGAAATATCGCATCAGAGAATGTTGTTCCTGCCATCCTTGTTGATGTAGAAACTATTTCTGTGGATGGCGGAAGCCTTGTTGTGGCTCATATTAAAGAAGGGGTGAATAAGCCTTACCATGACAATCGGGGGATTGTGTGGGTGAAGAACGGTGCCGACAAGCGCAAGGTGTTCGATAATGCCGAGCTTGCCGAGATGATGACCGACTGCGGCAGTTTCTCGCCTGATGAAGCAGGTGTTCGGGATGCTACGATTAAGGACTTGGACGAGAATACCATCAAAACCTTTTTAAGCAACAAGTTTGAAAAAGTATTGGTGAGAAAAGGTTTGGTGGGTGATGCATTCCGTGAAATCTCTTTAGATACAGTCTGTTCTGCTATCGCCAGTGGGCACGATGGGGAGAAGTTGCTGCGTAACCTACGTTTCATCCGACCCGATGGAAAAATCACAGTGGCCGCAATGTTATTGTTTGGGAAGTACACTCAGCGTTGGCTTCCAGTAATGACGGCAAAGTGTATCTGTTTTGTGGGTAATAGTCTTGGCGGTACACAATTTCGTGATAAAGTGAATGATGCCGACATTGAAGGCAATCTGTTTCATCAGTTCGAGACTATTATGGATTTCTTCACCCGGAACTTGCGTCATATACAAGTTGGGGATGAATTCAATTCGAAGGGAGTGTTGGAGATACCCTACACCAGTCTTGTTGAGTTCACCGTAAATGCTTTGGTACATCGCTCGCTGAATGCGAAAGCCCCTATCCGCATCTTCATCTTTGATGATAGAGTGGAGATACACAGCCCGGGAACTCTCCCTAATGGGCTTTCCGTAGATGATATTGTTGTGGGAACTTCTATGCCACGCAATATGTTCCTTTTTACAAATGCCATTCACTTGCTTCCCTACACAGGAGCGGGTAGTGGTATGCTTCGTGCCTTGTCTGAGGATGTGAATGTCTCGTTCACCAATAATGACAGGACAAATGAGTTCGTGATTACTATAAATAGGCCAGTAGGTAACCAAGTTAACGAGAAAAGTAACCAAGCCAGCAATAAAAGTAACCAAGTTAATGGCAACTTAGACACTAAACTTGGAGACTCTGACACCAACTTAGATACTAACTCTGACACTTTTAATGCAGACTCTGATACTAAACTTAGACACTCTGACACTAGCTTAGATACCAACTCTGACACTTTTAATGTAGACTCTGACACTAAGCGTCCTAAAATAACAAATAAACAAAGGGATATAGTAAACTTCTGTAGTGTGCCACGTAGCAGCAAGGAAATTCTTGAAAGGGCAGGTGTGACATACCATAGCAAGAATATCCAAACATATATCATGGCTCTTGTCGAGGCTGGTTATCTTGAGATGACCAATCCCGAGCATCCCAATGCAAGCAATCAAAAATATAGGAGAAGTAAAAAATGAACTCACATATATTCACTAACAAGAACGGCAACACACTGATGTGCGAATTTGAAGGAGTCCTCAGTAACAATCCTTCAATAAAGAATCTTGATGCGGTGGTAGGATTCCTCCGTGCATCAGGCTATTTCTCTTTGCGGCCTTTTTTAGACAATATCAACAAGGCTCGTGTGTTAATTGGTATAAACGTAGATAAGTACATAGCAGAAGCTGCTCGTCAAGGGAGAATATTCTTTGGGGCAGAAGAAGAGGTTAAAGCCGACTGCTTGCAGCAAATACGTAGAGACATCGAACAATCCGGATACAAAAGGGAAATAGAAGACGGTATCTTTCAGATGGTAACGGACTTGGTAGACGGGAAACTGGAACTGCGTGCGCATCCATCAAAGAAGATTCATGCCAAGATATACGTATTATATCCTGATGATTTCAATCAGTACACACAAGGAATTGCCATAACTGGCTCCAGTAATCTATCCGGTAACGGACTGGGCATCACAGAGGATAAACAATACGAATTCAATGTAAAAATGTCACAGTATGAAGATGTAAAGTTTGCGAAAGATGAATTTGAAGAGCTTTGGAAAGAAGCTGAAGGATGCGAGATAACTGCTGAAGATCTCAAAATCAATATAGAGCGTACTTATCTCAAAGGTGATATATCTCCTTATGACTTATACATAAAGATGCTCATTGAGTATTTTTCTGACCGTGTGATGGATGCGGACGATGAGAATCCACTTAATGTTCCAGAGAACTACACTAAATACGATTATCAAATGGATGCCGTAGTGGAGGGGTATCAGAAGCTTCTGCGCTATGATGGTTTCTTTCTTGCCGATGTTGTGGGCTTGGGTAAAACTGTTATCGCTACAATGATTGCCAAGAAGTTTTTGCAGGAGAATGGGCGCGACAACACCAAAATACTTGTGGTATATCCCCCGGCTGTGGAGCAGAACTGGAAAACCACTTTCAAAGATTTTGGCATTGACAAATATACCAAATTTATTACAAATGGCAGTTTGAACAAGGTTCTTGATGAGGATAACTATGACTATTGGAACGCTGACGAATACGATCTTGTCCTTGTGGACGAAGCGCACAAGTTCCGCTCTCACACTACAAACGCTTTCGAGCAGTTACAGGAAATCTGCAAGATGCCACGCATCAACCAAGGGCATATCAAGGGCTACAAAAAAAAGGTGATGCTCATTTCGGCAACCCCAATGAATAACTCACCAGCCGATATTTATAATGAAATCCTCCTTTTTCAAGACCCACGCCATTGTACCATAGATGGAGTAGCTAATCTTACGGCCTTTTTCAGTCCGCTCATCAAGGAGTTTAAGCGATTTCGTAATGAGCCTGAGTTTGATTTGACCAAATTCAAAAAACTGGCTGAGCAAGTGCGCGACCGCATCATAAAGCCTCTATCAGTTCGTCGTACACGTACCGACATCGAAAATGTACCACGCTACAACAAAGATGTGAATGGTTTTCCCAAAGTGGAACGCCCAATAGAAAGTCGCTATGAACTGAATGAGCATTTGGCAGACTTGTTTGAGAAAGCTATGCTCACGCTTACTAAAGACCTGAGTTATGCATGTTATCAAGCTATTGCTTATCTGAAACCTGAAGCCGCAAATGGCTTATATGACAATGCAGAAACCATTAGCCGCTCCTTGGCCGGAATCCGCAAGAATGGACTAGTGAAACGTCTAGAAAGCAGTTTCCATGCGTTCCAAGTTTCCATTGAGAACTTCAAGATTGCAAATCAGAATATGATTGACATGTTCAATAACGATAAGGTGTTCATTGCTCCAGATCTTGATATTAACAATTTGTTGGCAGCAGGATGGAGCGAGGAAGAAATAGAAGAGAAACTGAATGCCAAGGCACAGGACAACCCGAAGAATGCAAAGTTTACAGCAAATGATTTCCGTCCGGAGTTTATTGAGATGCTTCGAGCTGACCAAAAGATTCTTGAACAAATGTATATTGACTGGTCGGTTGTGACAGATGCGGATGATTCCAAATTTGCCAAATTTAATGAACTGCTGAAACACGAGTTATTCAGGGTAGAACGTAATCCAGAACAAAAACTTGTTGTGTTCTCAGAATCTATAAATACAGTAGAGTATCTTGCAAAACGTATAAACCGCAAAGACGTATTGGTTATCTCTGCTAAAAATCGTAGTAATCTCTTCAAAACCATTCGAGAGAACTTTGATGCCAACTTCAAGAACAAGCTCAACGACTACAATATCATACTTACCACAGACGTACTGGCAGAAGGCATCAACTTACACCGATCAAATGTAATCGTCAACTATGATACACCATGGAACTCTACACGGTTGATGCAGCGTATTGGACGTGTAAACCGTATTGGATCTGTATCGAAACACATTTATAACTATGTCTTCTATCCATCACGTCAGGGCAACAGAGAAATCAATCTTAATCAGATTGCCCTGAGCAAAATCCAGACATTTCACTCTACATTTGGAGAAGACAATCAGATTTATTCGCAGAACGAAGTGATAGACCGTAACCTGAGCAAGCTCTTTGACGAGGCGATGAAAGAGCAAAAGAAAGACCTTAACCAAGAGTTGCCTTATTATGAAGAGCTACGCACATTGTATAAGACCAATCGCCGTGAGTATAACCGAATAGCAAAGCTGTCACTTCGTAGCCGTACTGGTCGTGCGTCGCGGGCTGTTGATGGTGTTACGCTGTCTGGTGATACTCTCGTTTTTTTGAAAACCAACTTCCGTAAGGTGTTCTTCCTCGTATCAGAGAATGTGAAAGAACTTTCTGTGCTTGACGCATTGAAATACTTCAAGGCTACGCCTGAAGAGCTGGCTGTGGAACGCATAGAGCAACACCACAACCATGTTGAAAAAGCATTGCGCAAGTTCCACACTATACAAGAGGAAGAAATCAAAAATCAAGAATTTGGTCAAGATGATCCTTCAAGTCGTGGCGCACAGGTTAGTACCGCACTTAACCTGCTCTCTAATTTCATGCGTGAGATTGATGACAGCGAACTGTATCTGAAAGTCGCTCAACTGAAAACACTTGCAGAACGCGGAGTTATCACTTACATCTCCAAGCGTTTACAACGAATTCAGAAAGACCTACGCCGTGTTAGTGGCAAAGCACGCATGACACACGATGAGGCCTTGAACGAGATTATACAGATGGCAAATAAATATGCCCCATACTACATGGCAGAGGCAGAAATGCTGAAACAAATAGAATCGGAAGCCGAAATCATATTATCTGAATCATTTAAAGAAGCATAAATTATGAACTACAAGGAAGTAATTGAAGCAAAATACAGCCGTGAGGCATGGCAAGGATTGCTTTACGATATTTTTCACAACAAAGTGAAATTCTGGCGCACACCTACACCTATCCATGTGAGTAGCCGTTTGGCTAAGGAAGCTCTTAGTTTGGGAAACATTTCTCTATCAGATGGCGAGACAATTGCCGTCTATGAAGTAGAACTCAATGAGAAAGTTGATATAGAAAGGAACCGCCACGGCATCCGTGATATACTTACTACAGACTGGCGCAATATGGGCTATGCTGGTGCATTCGTTTTTGGCTACCGGAAAAACGAAAGTGTACTCCGCTTCTCATATGTAAGTGAGACATGGGGATTCAATAAACAAGGCGAATATGAAAAAGTATCTACTGACACTATGCGCTATACTTATCTGTTAGGTGAGGGACGCGGCTGTCGTACTGCTATAGACCAATTCTCCACGTTGAAGAATAGCAAACAGACGCTTGCCGACATTACTGAGGCATTCTCTGTTGAGGCACTAACTAAACAATTCTATGGAGAACTTTTCGACTGGTATCTTTGGGCTATTGACCCAGTTACAGGTGTCTCTTTCCCGAACAACACTTCCATTGAAGATGATGACCGAGAAGATATAGAAACAAAGATTATCCGCATGATAACTCGTATCATGTTCATTTGGTTTATCAAGCAGAAAAATCTTGTTCCAAATCGTTTGTTTGATCCTGAGTATATTCATACGATACTGAAAGATTTTGATGAAGAAAGCACTACCAATGGTAATTACTACAATGCTATTCTTCAAAATCTCTTCTTTGCAACGCTCAACCGTGCAATTGAGGATGAGGAGGGCAATAAACGCAAGTTTGCCACCGCATCTAAACGAGACATCAAAACACTCTATCGCTACGAAGAATTGTTCACTATTTCTGAGCAGCAAGTGATTGACATGTTCGCAGAAGTGCCGTTCCTAAACGGTGGTCTCTTTGAGTGCCTTGATAAGACAAAGACCATTGATGGTGTGGAACAAGCATACAACTATGATGGTTTTAGCCGTAACGACCGCACATTTGCAGATGGTCGCTATCGCTATCGTGCCATTGTTCCTAATACTTTGTTCTTTGATGAGAAACGAGGCCTCTTCTCTATTCTTAACAAGTACAACTTCACCATTGAGGAGAACACGCCCGAGGAACAACAAGTTGCACTTGACCCTGAACTATTGGGTAAAGTATTTGAAAATCTGCTCGGTGCATACAATCCTGAGACAAAGGAAACCGCTCGCAATCAAAGTGGCTCTTTCTATACACCTCGTGAGATTGTAAAGTACATGGTCGATGAAAGTCTGATTGCATATTTGGGCGAATCAGACTTCAACCGCTCACTGTTTGCTCCTAACTTCAAATACGAAGTAGCTCATGTGGAAGAGTATAAATCAATTGCTGAAAAGTTGAAAGCTGTCAAAGTGCTTGACCCAGCTTGTGGCTCAGGTGCATTTCCAATGGGATTGCTCAACCGTATGGCAGAGGTACTTCAGCGCATCGAGCTTAATACAAACGTGTATGAACAGAAACTGGCTATTATTGAGAACTGTCTCTACGGTAGTGATATTCAGAGTATAGCTGCACAGATTACCAAGTTGCGCTTCTTTATTTCACTTATCGTAGATTGTGAGCGTGATGCCTCCAAACCAAACTTTGGAATACCTACATTGCCAAACCTTGAAACCAAGTTTGTCGCCGCCAACTCTCTCATTGCTAAGAAAAAGCAAGATAGACAACGTAATCTTTTTGAAAATCCGGAGATCGAACCTACTAAGGAAGAGCTTGCAAAGGTGCGCCATGAGCACTTCATGGCAAAATCAGCTTCCGCCAAGCGTCGACTGCGTGAGAAAGACCAGGAACTACGCGAGAAGTTGGCAAAGCTCTTGGCAGATGACAATAATTTTGCACCAGAAGATGCAATACAACTTGCCGCATGGAATCCTTACGACCAGAATGCAGTGAGCAAGTTCTTTGACCCAGAATGGATGTTTGGAGTCACAGATGGTTTTGATATAGTAATAGGTAATCCACCATACTTAAGAATTCAAGAACTGCGAAAATTTAATAATGATTTAGCAGATTATTTATCTGATAATTATAAATCTGCAGTGGGTTCTTTCGATTTATATGTAACATTTGTAGAACGCGGACTACAACTTGTAAAGCCTAAGGGAGTTATGTACTATATTATGCCAGTAAAATGGACAAATTCTTCTTTTGGAAAAGGTTTGAGAAGTATTTTATGTGAAAAATCTTTTATTTCTTCTATCATAAACTTCGAAGCTTATCAGGTATTTGAAGCATCTACTTATACGGGAATACATTGCTTTAAGCAATCTAAGTCTTTGGCGTATTTGGAGCTTGATAGGGATATGAAGAATAATCAAGAATTACAAAATTATCTAAGTTCTATTACTTATAATGATTTTGTAAATATAAACATAAATACTTCAGAGGCATGGGTATTAACCAACAAAAAGGTAAATACTGTGCTTGAAAAGCTTAACAAATGTCCATATCGTTTGAGTGATGTATTTGATAAAATTTTTCAAGGAATCGCAACGAGTAAAGATGATGTTTATTTTCTGTACGATTGTCGAGTAATCAACCCATTTGAAATAGAAGGCTATTCAAAATATTTAAAGAAGAATGTTGTGATAGAGAATGGCCTAGTAAAACCTTTATTGAAGGGTGAAGATGTGCATAGATATGAGCCTCTTTCTTCTGACAGATTTGTTATTTTTCCTTATGATTTATCTAATGACAAAGCCAAACTTTTTTCAGAACAACAAATTGCGACTTTATTTCCTAAAGGGTATCTTTATCTAAAAGAGTGCGAAGACGAACTGCGTGGCAGAGAAAAAGGGAGGTT
>UMIX01031819.1_pt1 | contig 11799 bp, 16 predicted proteins | sample 1965891 | NCBI WGS metagenome assembly UMIX01 (sample SAMEA4836136, study PRJEB28245) | human gut metagenome | biome: gut microbiome; material: fecal sample | place: Denmark | collected 2008 | reverse complement strand
AAATACATATATACATAAAACCATAAATATGTATAATTTAATTACTTTTAAATTCAAAGTATTTTTAGTTTTAAATTCAAAGTATTTTTAGTTTTAATTTAAAAGTATTATATGTAATTATAGTGTAAAAAATTTTATATAAAATGAAAACGTTTTCATGTCAAAAACTATTGCATTATTTATATTATTGTGTTATAATATTTATGTAAGCAGTTGAGCAACACCGGTATACATAGGGTTAGCCACTGCTAACAGAAGGAGAAAAAATGAAAATGAAAAATTATAAAAACTATAACGGGAATGTTAATTTATACATTCCGTTTCAATTTAATATATACGTGGTTAAATGTAACCACGTAGTATTTAATGAATTAGCCGAAAATATTTCGGCTGACATTAAATCCATTTGCTTGTATCAATCAGGGGACACCATGATTGAGATCGAGCATAAGCAAAAAAATGTCAAACTTATTTTGAAGGCATTCAAAATGGGTTTGAAAATATATAATATTATGGATGAGGAAGTCAAGCAAGTTGATTTCCTCGATAAAATCCGTTAAAGGAGTAATTTATGAATTTAATGGATTTTATTTTTAATTTCAAGCCTAAATTCACAATTAGGCTTATTATAAACAATGATGATTTAGATTTTAAAGTTTTAAATTTTAATTTCTATAATCATCGAAACGAACTGTATACTCTTTTGGTGAGAGTATATGGTTCTTGTATGGATGTGGCTAGAATAGAAATTCCTAACTATTCTAGCGTAACAACAATATCGGTAAACTGCTCAAACGCGGTTTACGAAGATATCCTCGATTTTCTTTATAGAAAGGGGTGTCGTTAATGGCGATTTACTACCGTTCTATATTGAAACGCGAACCCATTAACAGATGGGGCCGAATAAGATATAGAGAATATTTAGAGATTGTCCAAACTGAGGACATCTCTAAATTTAATTATCGGAAAAAGATAAAATTCCGATTATATATCAAAAATGAAAGAATTTTCATTGACGAAGAAAAACAAACATATTTTGAAAATTGTTTGAAACTCGTAAAAAATACCGATGAAATTCTTTCATTTTCGTTAATTTAAAAAGGGGGTGTAGATATATGTATACATTATATCTACATATTTTTAGAAATAATAGTGGTGATATACGTGCATTAATTTCAGATAAGTATAAATTTGAAATTAATGTTGTAGGGGGTATAAGGTTAACGTCGTATACGCCGATTTCACCACACATCACCATAAAATTTATGAATAAGATATCAACATACGTTGTAGATGTTTTTAAAGAAACAACTACATTTAAAACAGAGTTTTTCTATGTTGATATTCGTAAAAAGAACTCAAGAGTATTGACATTTCTTGAGTTTGAAACCGATAAACCTCATCCATTCGACAAGATAGGTGAGTTAGTTTTAGAATTACCTATCTTAGAATGGGAAGTGTTATTCGCATTACTGGAAGAAACAAGAGATTTCTTCCAAGAAAATTTATGTTAAAGGAGGTGAAGAAAATGTGAATGATATGCAAATTTTTTTAGATAAGAAGTCTTACGATTGCTTAAGAAGAAATAATACCGTTTCATTCCATATGAATGGCTCGTTTTATACTTTGAGTTATAGTAAACGTAAGGATTTATGCTCGTTGTCTCGTTATGATGCTGAGGGTAAAAAATACTTTGTGGGTATCTTTGAGTACCCAATTTGTTTAGACTATTTAGAAGAAATAAAACTAAAAGAAAAAAGGAGATTTAAAAAATGTTAAAAAAGGAAAACGAAAATTTAAGAAGTTTGGACAACCAAACATTAAGAAAAAATTACAATTTAATAAGACTACCAATTTCGGTAAGAGAGGTAGTGACCGATAATAATAAGTTTTGTACTTATTATACAAAAAATAAAAATAACGATTATTTTATCGTTAAGTTTAAAAAGACTAATCTTTGTAGACCACAAGAAAAAGGACATTATATCTTATACGCTGAATATGACGAGATAAATTTTGCTAGAGAACGCAAAAAAGCGAAAGACAACGATAATGTTTATATACATAATGTCATTTGGGTGGGACGTGTTGAAGATTACGACATTGATACTCAAAAAATCGAAGAAATAAAAAAGGCAAATGATAAGGAATTGAGTAAATTCCTAACCGATAACATTGATTTAGATAACCTCCCTTTCTAGGAGGTTTTTATGCCAAGAAGAATTAGATTAACAGGCGATGAAAAAGCCCTCTTTGAAAAGTTAAAAAATACGATGTCGAAAGCAAAAGCAAAAGAGTTTAGATACGAGATAAGAGACTATCGTAATTTCATACGAGAAGCAAACAAAAAAATCGAAAAAAATAAGTTCTATAGTAATATTAGCAAAGGTTATCGAATGAATACGAAAACCATCGATAACTACGCTATTTTTAAAGACAGATTATCGAGAGTTGAAACATTCGTAAATACTTCTAAAGAAGAGTTTATAAATAGATATAAGGATAATCTTATAAAAAATTTGGATACTATATTTAATGTCGATTACTCAGACATTATCAATAGTTTATCCGAAGAACAATTCGCTGAATTATTCAATGATTTTAGCATATTGTACACTTTATTCACTCCATCACCCAAAGTTGGTGATATTCAAACAACTTTTTCATTATTGTTTGAGAAAAAAGAAGACTTTGAAGAAGTCTTAAAAACATATGCACAAGGTTAAAAACATTTACACAATCGATTTTGAAACGAGGAACTCTACGCTAGATTTAGCAAATAAAGAAACAAGCGTTTGGTTGTGGGATATCTGCTCCTGCGATACTTTCAAACATCGCTATGGCACCACTTTAGACGGTTTATTCCACTTTGTTTTCGATGAAATAAAGGAGGACGTTATCTACTATTTTCATAACTTAAAATTTGATGGATCCTTTTTAATTTCATATTTACTAACACATGGGTATACTTGGTCGGATAAACCGTTTAAAGAAATACAGCCCTATTATTTTAATTCTTTAATTGATAGTAGAAAGCAGTTTTTTTCTATTACAATAAGAAATAAAAATAATAGTAAAATTGAAATTCGAGATAGTCAGAAAAAAATTTCTTCATCCGTTGATGAAATCGCCAAATCTTGGAAGTTACCAATATTAAAAGGTGAAATAGACTATAAAATGCATCGTCCGATAGGCTATATCCCGACGGATGAAGAGATAGAATATATCAAACATGATACTGAGATTATGGCTCGCGTTTTGAAAGAGTTCCACAAGGAGGGTATGTCATCCCTAACTTCAGCAAGTGACAGTTTCAAAGCATATAAAAAGACAATGACAAAGAAAACATTTGCTGAGTTATTTCCTGTACTGGATAAAGATATTGATGACTATATCAGAAAATCATATTTAGGTGGTTTATGTATCGTAAATAAAAAATATAAAAATATTCTGCTATATAACTGTAAATGTTACGATAAAAACTCGATGTATCCATCCAAGATGGAAAAAGAATTATTTGCATATGGCGTCCCTATTAAAGGAGACGGTAAATATGTAGAAAATAAAAAATATCCCGTCTATATACAACACATCAAATGCCAAATTAAGTTAAAGGATAACCATATCCCTTGTTTGATGTTAAAACGTTTTTTGCAGCTGAAAAATGAGTATATAGAAGATACAGGAGATGAAATTATCGAACTATACCTCACTATGGTGGATATGAAAATTCTATTTGATGCGTACGATATTCAGTATATTGAATTTATAGACTATTTAATGTTTAGGGGTTCTAGAAAACTTTTTACCGAGTTTATAGACACAAACTATCTCCTAAAACAAAATAGTGAAGGGGCAAAACGGCTACTAGCTAAACTTCGTTTAAATTCATTTTACGGTAAATGGGCAACAAACCCCGTGCATTATGTAATAGAACCCTATCTTGATAGCGAGGGTATATTATGTTTTAAGTCAATTAATAAAATAGTTGACGAACCAATATATACAATTAATGCATCGTTAACAACCGCATATTCGCGTTATGATTTATATATTAATATACAAAATAACTACGATAATTTTGTCTATTGTGATACTGACTCGATTACAACGGTTGGAGATGCGGTAGGTTTAGAAGTGGATAAAAAGAAACTAGGGGCTTGGGATTTGGAAAAAGAATATAAACTTTTCAAAGTAATTGCTCAAAAAACATATTATGGTGTGTTAAATGATGATAGCGTATTGATAAAAGCGTGTGGTGCACCCAATGAAGTTAAAAAACAGATTAACTTAGATAACTTTAAAATTGGTGAAACATTTACAGGTAAACTACGTCCTGTACGTGTAAAAGGCGGTTTAATTTTAGCAGATACCACTTTTACTTTTAAGGATAGATAAACTCTTTACAAAAATAAAAAAATATGATATAATAAGGATGGTGATAGTATGGATTTAGAAGAGTTACAAAGTAAATATAATGAATTGGTGAATGAAAATAACCGATTAAAAAACGAGAAAAATGAGTTAGAAGAAAGCGTCGACAAAATAAAAGAAGAACTAAAGAATAAAAAAGATAAATATGTCGATGACTACGATTTTTTAGGAGGAATGGAAAATGATTATTAAACCTATGCGTGATAAAAAGTCAAAAAAGGTCTTAAGCAATGTTGAAATATGCAGAAGAATGTATGCGACATTGTCAACAATGAAAGAAAAAAGCGAACCGTCAGAATATTATGGTATATTTGGTGGTTCTCCCTCGACAGAACAAGAGGTAATGTCATTTTTGAAACAAATTAATGATGAAAAAGATGACAAGGTAGCACAACAGATGGTGCAGAATTACATACTACCCACAATTATGAAAGGAGTAAAATAATATATGCCAATTACTTTAAATGCCAATAAATTTATTGGTACACTATCAAATTTAATTTGTTATACTTTTTATAAGGATAACTACCATTTAGGTGATAATATTGACGCTTTATTAGAAACATTTAGAAGTGATGATACCGTCAATGGCGACGGTAAACTTGTTTTAACTAGTGATTTACCACTTGTAAAAGATTTAGTGGTAAATACATCCACTTTGTTAACAAGCGTTCCAGCCGAAATACAGGAACAATATATACCCATTACAAAATTCAAATATATCCAGTTAACAGTAAATCGATATTTAATGCGGGGTGGGTTTGAGAGTGAATACGCAATGGCTAATCTTATCTCATATTTACTCAATAATATGCGTATCGCTAAACGTCTACAATTAAAATCCGATATTGAAGCAGTTATTGCTGAAATTTTAGCAAATAACCCAACAAAGCAAACTGTTACAGGTTTAGCACGTCCTACAGGAACTCCAACTGCAGTTGAATTAAATGCCGTGAGAACTTATAACACGAATTTAATCTATCGTACGATTTTAAAGGTTATTCAAATGTTAGGGTTAGGATACGATTTAAATGTGACAGATGTAACAACTGGCAACGACACTTTTGAAGCATACGAGAGACCCGGTAACATAGTATGTCTTGTAGAACCGTCAACAATGGCTTCAATGGATGTTGACACACTCGCAACATTGCTAAACTCAAATAAAATTACCCAAAAAATTAACGTGAATTTTATCGAAAATGAGGCAATTCCTGACGGTGAAGTATTATTGTTATCAAAGGATAAAATTCAATATGGCTTCTTCTATCAAGTAGCTACATCGTTCTTTGATGCGTCTAATTTAAATCAACAGGACTTCTTGCATTTTTCGTATTATTGTGACCAAATAGAACGAGCACCGGCAGTTCTAATCAAATGTACTAATTTTCATGTTGAATAGGAGGTGCTACTATGGCACTTCCTTTTTCAATATATTTAGCAAATATACCGTTTTTAAATAAAAATTATTTGATAACGAACGGTAAAGAAGTTAAAGATACCGGTATTTATAATTCTGTTGAAATAAATAACGTAAATTTTATCAATAATATTACGTATAATCGTAATTATTTGATCGTGGAACCGACCTCTATATCATTCATCATTGATATAGACGATAACTCGTTCTTTAACGTGTTATGGAATAAATACAACGCTGTTTATTTTTCAGACAGCACAGATGAAAATTATCGTATATACAGAATTGAAAAATTAATGTATGTATCTTCAAAAAAAGTGCGTGTTGAGGCAGTAGAAACAATATATAATATAATTAAATCATCTTTTGAAGTTACTTCAAATATTAATGTATCACTGTTAAAATCACATGAGACATTCATAAGATATGGATATGCATATGATAGTATTTTAAACGCAGCAGGAACAGCAAATTTTTCTATAAACGGAGATACCGATTTATATACTCCTATCGGTGAAGAAATTGTGATGCCCTTAACGAGAGGTTTGAAAGCAATAGAACAAAACTACGGGTTAGAAACCTTAACAAGTTGGCTAAACAATAATGTTAGATTTTGGGTTGTTGTTTATTTGCAACCTGATACGTATAGAGTTGATACAAACTCGGTTGTTTTGGGTAAAAGTACATACGATGGTATACCGTTACCTTATGCCGTTCTATCTTGTCCGTTTATACCAAATAACGTATATAAATTAATCAATAGAAATACGGGTTTAGAGGATGAAACAATAAGTATTGAAAATTTATTTACTTTCATCAATGCTATCGACCAATCAAAGATATATGCTATCAAATGTTATCCTTATTCTATGTTTAAGCGTGCAGGTAGTGCATCGATAGATGATACAAATTTAATTATTAGTAATACAACTTTTGCAAATACATATGGTACAGGTTTAGGTTTCTTTTACGTAAAATATTTAAATGGAAGTTTTATATCCAACCCTATAACAACAGATTTCACAGGTTATCCAAAAATGTGTGATAGTAGTTATGCATTTACTAACGATGATTTAGTTACAACTGAAAATCCCTACATAGCAGGTAACACCAATATTCTTGCGATTAACGATTTTATGGGTAATAGAAAAAATTTAAATTTGATATGGTTAGGTAACTACACACAATTACTATTCAAAGTTGTGATGCCGCAATTATTAGAAACATCCACGTATTATGTAGATTTTGTATCTAATTCAAGTAATTCGCTTTATAAAAATGTACCATCTAATCAAATGAATTATTTAGTAGGTTCTATGAATTTTAGCCTTTCTTACACGGTGGATGCTCTCAATCGTTTTTTAGGTAGTAATACAAACTGGTACAAATCAAATATGAATACGTTAAAAAATAATTTATCTAAAATAATCGTAAAGGGTTTTAGTTCTCTAGGTGGTTCCGCTGAAAAAGCAGTCAGTGAACCAACGTTACTTCAAGCAGCACAAGATATTAATGCGAGCGCTACGTCATTTAGAACTAACTTGTTAACAGGTGCAATGGACTTTGCTACTGCAAAAAGAAATTTAAATTATCAACTTGAAAACATTGAAAATTCACCTGATGAATTAATACAGGTATCAAGTGATATTATGTTATATAATAGTGTACTAAAACCACGTGTTTATTTAGTGTGGTATTCTGCAACAGAACTACAAAAGGAATTGTTATTGCGTAATTTTTTGTATAGGGGTTTGCATTTAAACAAGTATATTTCTAGTGATAGTGTGAACAAATACATAAATATTACTAGAAATAAATACGATAAAACATATCTAAAATATGTCGAGGGTGATTTTGATTTATACTATAATCAACCAAATCAACCAAAGGATGCTGGTATGTTAGATTACAAACAATTGGATAAATTATCACGGTTATTTAGTGATGGATGTAAATTAGTACGTTATAATACGAATTCTTACACCCTAAACGATAATAATTTCAATGAAAATAACATCCAAAATATAATAGATGAGGAGACATTCAATGGGTAAAAAGAAATATTTAACTTATGAAGAAATGATAAAAAATCAAGGGATACAAATCGAAATGTTGAAAAAAAGATTAGGAAGTTATAAAGTTTTAAGTCAACCGATTAATAGAGACTATACTAACTCCTTAATTGATTTGGATGTACAACAATTCGTATCTCGCTATAAATGGAACGGGCTTCCAAAAAATATACCACCAATGTATATTGAAAGAATGTTATATTATAAGGGTTCGTTAGTAGGTTTTTTCAACGGAGGTAATTTTTATATTTTACCATACGCAAACGGTGGTGATTTAAATACATTTGGATATCCAACGGAAGTACAACCTGTTGCGGTAAACGGAGAACCGTTTCCTATTAAACCTCTTGCTACATATCCAAACGGTGAAGTAAATAAAAATGCAAAAGCAGTAATTTTGCATGACAGGAGCCCACTTCTAAATTCTGGAATGGTTGTACCTCGTATTGTACTACAAAGAGATATTATAGAGTATATGTCAAGTATAATTTCTAAAAGTGAAATTAATTTAATCAATGCTGTGAAAAAACTAATGTATGGTGTTGAGAGTGAGGACCAAGTAGAGCAAACAAGAAAAGATCTTTACTCGTCCATTAACAGTGACGAACCAGTAATCGTCGCGGTAAACGACGGTAATATGAAAAACTCAATTTTTAACACAGGTATTGAATTAGAGGTCGAAAAAATTATGCAACTATTCTCTTCTATCAATAACTATCGATGCTATAATATGGGAATCAAAAATAACGGAATGTTTGAAAAAATGGAACGCATTGCAACGGGTGAGTTAACAGGTAATGAATACCAAACAAACCTTATCCTTGAGACAGGCTTACAATTAAGAAAAGAATGGCTAGAAAATTTAAAGGAAATTTATCCTGAATATAGTAACATATTAAATAAAATTACCGTCGAAATAAACGTTGAACCGTATAAAAATAAGGCACCGAACAACGATATAGAAGATAGTACATACGCAGAACGTGAAGGAATGACGAGCAAAGGAGGTTTAAACAATGAGTAAAAAATTAACATTTAATTTAATTGATATTTATACCGATATCAATACATTTATTAGCCAAATGATATTGGTTGTCAATGAAATGTTAGACGAAGACTATATTTTACCGACTGAGTTCGGAGTATACATTTTCACGCCGATTTGGAGACGGTTTAAAAATAGTAATGCTTGCTTTGAAAACTCGGAAGAAGGGATAGCATCCTTTAAGGATAATTTTACAAACCAAATACAAGAGATTGGTTTTGATTTCTTTAGTTGGTGTAAGGCAAATATCGAATATTTTAAAACTATAACAGATGAAACCAATAAAAACAAATCATTCAGTAAACAGTTAAACACAGGTATTTATCCGATTAATGAAAACCTCCAACAAACCGTCACACAAACACAGTTTGCGACAGGTACAACCAACCAGAACATTGTCGAGATTATTAGTAACGGTATCGGATGGTATAAGGCATCACAACAGTTTATGACACCACAGAAAAAGAATGATATGTTAAATTCCTTTAAATGGTTATTTATCAAATATAGTAATGCTACTAAAAACGAGTATACCGTTTTAGAAATCGATAAAACGGGTTTAATACCTGTTGGTGATGCTGATTATGTTGAAATTGTTGATGATAACCTAAAGAGTGAAAATATCAAATCAGGTGTTAAAATATTAGGTATTGAAGGTAGTGCACCTCTACCTAAAGAGGAGCAGTCAAAATCATTTAGCGTTACACGAAATCAAATTTTAAACGTGTATCCTGATACAGGTAAAGTGTTAAATGAAGTGGTGGTTGATGTTGCGGTACCGCCTACACCAACAGAAGAAAAAACGGTAAATATAAAAGATAATGGAACTACAGTTGTTAACCCTACTCAAGGGAGTGCTTTAAGTAAGGTTACCATTAATACTAACGTTGAAACAATTGAATATATACCGTTTAAACTGTTATGTGAATATAATTTAGATGCATCAAGAACTTTTACTGAGGACTCATCTTTTAATGTAACATTACAAACGTTATTAATACAGTTACAGGATACATATAATTGCATATATCAAACATTAAATATTGATACAGGACAATATAATAATATAACTATAACAAATAACAATGTAAGTAATTTATATACTAATACTTTAACTACAAATGGTAGATTTAAATTCAGTAGTATCTTTGGTTTACCTGTATTTCAATTATTAGTACCCTTATCAACTTTTAAAAATACAGCACAATTTTGGCAGTTAACAATGGGTAGTTACACAGGTAGTGCTGGTTATCTTAAATTAACAATCGCACCGTTTGAAAAAGGTGTTTTTGTCGGAATTACTATTAACACAGGTTTATGTATAGGAATATCGGAGGTTGATTAAATGAATAATATATATAAATCATTATTAGATTTTACTATTTTAAGTTTTATTCCTACTAATGAATTTTGGGAGGAGATAATACTAGCGTTTATCGTTATAATTATGAATTGTTTAATTATACCGTTAATCAAAAAACTATATGCTAAACTAAAACTCGGTAAAGAAAATGAAGAAAAATTAGATGAAAAACTCGATGAGATTGAGGATAAGTTTAATGATTTGACAAAAAAGAATAAATAGTGTATAATTATAGTAGTGGGTGTATTACTTAAGTTATACACTAGATGATGCGTACGTATCACGAGGAGTGAGCATTTATAGTAATAGCAATTGTCGACGGATGATTGCGTATAACAGTTTTACATCTCTAATTTTGAGGTGACAACATATGAAATATGATAACATATATTTAAACGCGAACCACCTGTTTAGTTATTATTCAGGTGGATATAGAATATTCATTATTGTAGGCGCGAGGGGTAGAGGTAAAAGTTTTTGGGCTAAAAGATACTGTCTAAAAAGGTTATTTAAACAAAAGAAAAAATTTACTTGGATACGACCGACTGAAAGTGCCGTTGATACGTTAAAGGAATTTGACGGATATAAATTTTACGAAGATATTGTAAATGCAAATACATTTAACGAAAGATATGACATTAAAATAAGTGGAGACGGTACAATCAATTATAAACTATTTGATGATAGCGAGGAAGATATACCGTTCGAACACGCAGGGTATTTAATGGCTCTTTCAACATTCCATAAATTAAAAGGTAACACCTTTACTGAAATTAAAACTATAGTATTTGATGAATTTATCCCTGAAGTCGGTGAAGTAGTGCGGGGGGATAGAGCAAGACAGTTCGTAAACACGGTTGAAACTATCTGTAGATTGAGTAAGGATACTGTAATTATTATGTTAGCGAATGCACTGGATAAAGGTGATAGAATATTAAATTTATTCTTTCAAAATATAAAAGAGCACGGTTACTACTTTAATAAAGAAAAGTTAGCATGTATGTTATATTTACCCGATAGTAAAGAGTTTAACGATAGAAGATTTGAGAGCATATCAGGTAAAATCATAAAAAATACACCATACGAAGATACAATAGCATCCAACAAATTTTTATCGATGGATGACTTGTACTATGATAGAAAACCGCCTAATTTACCTTTATTTTGTGTGTTGGATATGCCTACATATAGAGTTGCGTTATATGTCGGTGATGTGATATATGTTGAAAATAGGCAGACATTAAATTCAAGCAAGGTGTTTTGCCGTAATATAAATGAAATGACAGATAAATCTAGGTTAATTCCTAAGCATATATTGGAGCGCTTGATAGTTTTATATGATAGAAAACGTATAAAATTTGATAGCGAGTATACTCGGCAGATATTTGTTGAGTTTATAGGGTCTAAACACTAGTGATAGTGATTAGATATAATTCACATTTTCTCCCTCTTTTTTATAAGATAC
>UMIX01005547.1_pt1 | contig 12797 bp, 8 predicted proteins | sample 1965891 | NCBI WGS metagenome assembly UMIX01 (sample SAMEA4836136, study PRJEB28245) | human gut metagenome | biome: gut microbiome; material: fecal sample | place: Denmark | collected 2008 | reverse complement strand
GAATGCCGAGATCGTGAAAGTACTGCTGGAAGCTGGGGCAGATGTAAATGCGAAAGATAAAGATGGTTTTACTCCTCTGGTATGTGCCGCTAAAAAAGGTTATACCGAGATAGTGAAAGCATTGGTCGCTGCAGGCGTGGATGTTAATATGAAAAAGGGCGGATCTGTGCCCCCCATAATGTATGCAGCCAAAAAAGGCCACATAAAAACCGTGCAGGCATTGATTTCTGCCGGAGCGAATGTAAATGCGAAAGATAGCTTTGACCAGACTCCTCTAATGTGTGCAGCTGAAGGAGGTCATACAGAAATTATGAAGGCGTTGATCGAAGCCGGAGCTAATATTGATCCGAAAGATCATCAAGTTCTAATTGATGCTGCCGGAAGAGGAAATACAGAATACGTAAAACTATTGCTCACTACCGTGGTAGATGTAAAAGCGAAAGAAAAAGCACTTACTTCTGCTTCCGGACTTGGCAAAACAGAATGCGTAAAAATATTGCTGTCGGCTGGGGTAGATGACTATGCGAAAGCTAGAGCTCTCATTATGGCGGCTACGTTTGGTGAAACAGAATGCGTAAAGATATTGTTGTCAGCTGGGGTAGATGTAGCAGGAAAGGAACAGGCGCTTATTGAAGCAGCGAGGAAGGGCAAAGCAGAATGCATAAAAGAATTGATGTCAGCTGGAGTGGACGCAAAAGGTACGGCTGCTCAGGCGGCACTCATGTTGGCTACCGAGTATGGTTATAAGGAATGCGTGAAAGTATTGATAGATGCAGGAGCGGTCGTTAACGCGAAAAATAAGGATGGAAATACAATTCTCATGGAGGCTGTCAAAGATGGGTATATGGATAGGGTAACAGAATTGATCAAGAATGGGGAGAATGTTAACGCAAAGAATAAGAATGGAGTTACAGCTCTCATGTGGGCTGCTGATGGTGGACATACGGGGTGCGTGAAAACATTGCTGGAAGCAGGAGCGGATGCAAATGCGGAGGATAAGAATGGATGGACAGCTCTTATGGCAACTGTTGCTAAAAACAATGTTGATTGTGTAAAGGTATTGCTGGAAGCAGGGGCAGACGTCAACGCGAAAGATAAGGACGGCACTACAATTCTTATGAGAGCCGTTCTTAAGGGACATACGGACTGCGTGAAAACATTGCTGGAAGCAGGGGCGGATGTGAACGCGAAGATTAAGATTGGGGGTACAGCTCTCATGATGGCTGCTGCTTTTGGGCATGCGGACTGCGTGAAAGTATTATTGAAAGCAGGAGCGGATGTTAATGCGAAAACTAAGGATGGGGAAACGGCTCTTATGTTGGCTACTAATGAGCGACATACGGATTGTGTAAAAGCATTACGGGAAGCCGTGGCAAACGCGAAGAGTAAGGATGAAGGGAAAGGAAAAGATTCCCTTTCCCCCGAGGAAGTTCAAAAACCAGTGGTTTTACAAGATATATCGTCCGGCAACCTTAATGCAGGGAAAATGTCCATCGCCAACATTAAGCGGGCTCTGAAGGACGCAAAAGAGGATGATCAACTACTACTTAACGACCTCGCCTCCGTCGTTACCGACCTTTATAGGTCAAAGCAAGAGATATCCCTGGTTCGTAAACAGAACATCAAAGACGAAAAGCAAATATCCAGCCTTGAATCATGGGCTGTCTCATGTATGACTCCCAACGCTCTCACTGGCCGTACCGATCCGTCAGGAGCGGAAAACGCCAGGCGCAAAGCCCGGATACTTGAGGGAGCGATTCAACAAAGGAATACCGGGATTCGAAACAAGTTGAATGCCCTCGCCGACAGAGTCCGGGAATTGGAGTCAAAGTTGAGAGAAAATGGCAGAGCAAAAGATGCCGACATGCTGAGGAAAAGCGCTCGTTATTTTCTACAAGATTTTTGAGTTATCTAGTACTGCCTCCAAATGATACCTTGCTCTCTCCCATTGGATTATCCATCTCATAACAATCATGGCAACATGAACGTTATGGAAGATAGGGGCCAGAGAGTCATGTTGAAATAACACCTCCCTCACCGTCATATATACCAGACACAGGCTCTTACCTGCCTGTCATCCTTCACAAAGTCGCCATGTTCCCATACCGGGGCATGGCGGCTTTACTATATCCACCCATCAACAACGAAAGAACCACCATCATGGCTATCAAACTCATCGCCAACTACAGCAAACGTCTCGGACTACCGGGGTATTCCTCCCATCAGTTCGAAGTCTCAGTTGAAACGGAAATCGGAAACACGTCAGAACTCGATTTTGCCGCAGAACGTCTCTATAGCTCGCTCCAGTCCGCTGTAGACGCCCAGATCAAGCAGGTCGGATTTGTCCCCGATGCCTCTTATGGCTCGGGAGGTGTATCCGGAACTCCGCTTCCTGCCATGCGACATGTTTCTCGTCTTCCTGCGCCTCCGTCTTCGAATCCTCAAACGTCTCATTCCCAAGAAGAACCAGCATGGAATTGTTCGGAAAAGCAACGGCAAGTCATTTTGTCTTTGGCGCGTAAAAACGGGCTCAACGATTCCGCACTTCATGATCTGGCCGTACTCTGTTTCAGCAAAGGCGTCTCTCAGCTGAACAAGCTAGAAGCGTCTACCTTGATCAAAGAACTGATGGAAACATCGGGAGGAACATCCCGAAAGAATTCCTCCTCCGGCAACTATGCCCGGCACCAGACGGGAACCGTAGCTGGAATACGGTAAACATCCGTGTGTCCCCTTTTCCGGAGCCTTTCCATGGAGGGCTCCGGAAAAGGGCTTTTTTTATCTGCTGTATCCAAGGCTTCCAGAGCCAGGAATCTCTCTGGATTTGATTATCGAAACACCTCTTCGCGAAGCAAGCGCTTGCTCAATATCAGATATCTCACACTCGTAAAAATCACATCATATTGTGATTTTACAAGAAAATAGAGTGAATAGAACATTCAAAACATAATATTATACATTGTATTGTGAATTTGGGTGATATCGGAACATACATTCGAGAGCGATTCCGGGTACTGGGCATTAGGCCGCACTTTCCCGCATGGGAATCAATACGCTTAATAAAATCGAACTTGGTTAGTCCAACCCGATGTTCAGCATCCTGATGGGATTGTTCGGAAAAGCAAGCCAATCTATTCTATCGCTGGCACGTAAAAACGGGATCAACGATTCCACTCTTCATGATAATCAATAGCTCTACCTATTGAATCATTCTGCTTTGCTCCAAACGCGGGATATTGCCTCAATGTTTTTCTATAATTGTCGGAATCTATTTACAGTCTGGAAATCAGATTCTCTCTGACATGTTCGAACGCGAGCTCTGGATTATAATCCGTGCCGGGACGTAAAATGGCTTTCGTATCTCCAAGAAACACAGGGTCGGACATCTTCTGTTCGAGGTTCATTAAAAATTCCTTCTGCGAGGGAGATCTGTTGACTACGAATTCCATATAGGTACGAAAACACGAAAGGATACGATCTGCATGAGTTGTTCCTTCGGAAAGAGCCCGGTGCAGATCGAATAGGTCACGTCCTTTTCGTCTTTGATAAAGTGCTCTCATTTTGGTACCCAGCAGTTCATCCAGTTCATAAGTGGTAATGCGGCACTCGCCGGAAAACCAATCATTGTTCATGCGGAACGGGAGATGTACCCAATCCAGCTGATGAAAGTGCTCACGGCAATTGATTTCCACTTTCAGCCGAATAGGCATGATAGGGAGAATCTCTGATTCCAGTCTGTAGACAAGGGTATTGTTATGGCTGGCTCTTTTTGTTTTAGGTTCACCCAGAAAGGCCAGAGCTTCACGGAGATGATCCAAAATCGGCTTGATGGGGCCGGAATGAATCTGAACCAAATCGATGTCTTCGGAATACCGGGGCTGGGGTGACAGATACAATTTATGAAGAGCCGTTCCTCCTCTAAAAGCCAGATGTTCTGCAAGAAATGGATCTGAAAAAATGGCAATCAAGGCACGGCATATGATCATGTCCTGTTCGACAAGTTCATTCCGTGGCCATGGTGCTTGTGATGCCCATGATCGAACAAAGTATTCGGGAATCATGATAGGTCGCTTTCCAAGGTTTCGTTGATGATAAGTTTCCAGCGTTTATTCACTACTCCTGTTTTGACTGGGCTTTCCAAAGACAAAAGGGATTTTTGCAAAGGCCGGTGATAAGTTTTCAAAAACGTGTACAGAGACTTGCTTTTCTCTTCATCCCCCAGAAGAACTTCAATCATATAGCCTAGTCGTTGAAAACAAGGCAGAGGTACGCACGATAGGATACTGCCCGGCATATGATCGAAATGACAGGCTTCCAGAAGTTCTTCCAGTACCGTCAACACACGGGAGAGACCGCCAACCCGCCCGTCATATTGAACCAGTGTCAAGGCCGTGAATTCCGGAGAAGAAACTTGAATGTATCCGGAAGGAGTTTTGAACTCCTTGAGCAGTTCAGGAGGGATACCTTGGCTGAACTCCCGCTTTCCCACGAACTCCAATCGTGTGCCATGTTGGGTTCTGGACCGGGGAACGGGTATGGTCGTCATGATGGCAAAAGTTTGGGGACTCTGATGAGCGGCTCCGTAGAATGCCGCAGCATTGAGCAGCGCAACACAATAGGAACGCTCCAAATACTTCATCAATGCGTCCAAATACATGGTGACAGGCAATGTTCCCTGTTTGACGTAAGCAGGAGGAAGAATGAGATAAAATCCCTGCCAGGCGATAGAAATGAGGCGAGCTTCCCGGGCACGCAACAGCCCAACTGTCACTGTCTGTTTCGATGTACCGGGCAGTGCTTTCAGTATCTCTTCACGGGTAAAGGACAGGCGCCCTTGAGTTGCCTGTTCCTGTATCCATGATCTGACGGACAATTCTTCCATTTCGTTATTTGATTGCGTAAATATACATAAAACGTATATTTACGCAATCATTTTATGATTTTAAGACTCTCCGATGAAAGAAATACTGTGCATACAGGAATATGTGCTGGTGGGTGAGAGTTATGGTTTGAAAAAGAGGGTATTTCTCGGAAGAGATTCTTGGAAACGAGGCTTTACCGAACAAGCTGCGGACAAGTACCGCACAAGTTAAGGATAACAGGCCCGACAAACGAGCGTTGAACTGATCGACTCCTTCCTCCCGGAGAGTCAGGTAAATCATTCGCTTGCTGGAACGTCGGGGATTGGTGATCTGTCAAACTTCACAGATGCTTTTGGAAGTGGAGGTAGGACTGTCGGCCTTCATATCCGGGCTACCAATTCCTGTGTGCGGTGTCATCGACCTCGTTCAGCATGACCTGACAGCAGTGGACTACAAATCTGCTCTACACCTATTGTAGAGACAGATTGAACAGATGAAGACAAGTGGAATTATGCAAAATCGGCTTAAATCGGCAAAGAACGTTTGACGGCGTGTTTTCGTTGCACTATGTTGCCACAATGAATTGATGATGGGGGGCTGTATGGGCCGCTCTCTTTTAAAGTCGTAGCAAACGTATAGTTCTCGGAAGGAATACAAGACATGGCGGAAATAAATGATCGTTGGCTGTCGGTGGACGAAATATGCAAATACCTTGGGGTCAGCAAGGACACTGTTTACAAGTGGATTGACAAGCACGGGATGCCGGCTCATCGAATGGGCCGGCTATGGAAATTCAAAAAAGAACAGGTAGATGCATGGGTCAAGGCCGGCGGCGCGGCATCCGCGGAAGATAATAATAAATAAGGAAATTGACATGAATTACAATATCCATAACACGATCACCAATTTCATCTGGAATATTGCAGATGACGTATTGCGAGATGTGTATGTGCGGGGAAAGTATCGGGATGTGATTTTGCCGATGACGGTTATTCGCCGTCTGGACGCTCTTCTTGAACCGACCAAGGAAGCGGTCCTCAAGATGAAGAAACAGCTCGATGCGGCCAAAATTGCCAATCAGGACGCTGCGCTTTGTCAGGCTTCCGGAGAGGCATTCTTCAACAGCTCGCCATTTACGCTGAAAGATTTGAAAAACAGAGCCAAAGTACAGCAGTTGAAAGCGGACTTTGAAGCCTATCTTGACGGTTTTTCTCCGAATGTTCAGGAGATTTTGGACAAGTTCAAATTCCGCAATCAGATTCCCACTCTTGTCGAGGCCGATATTCTCGGCGCGTTGATCGAAAAATATCTGAACCCATCCATCAACCTGAGTCCGAAACCTGTGCTGGATGCCGACGGCAACGAGAAGCTTCCTGGACTGGATAATCACAGCATGGGAACTGTTTTCGAAGAGCTGATTCGGCGTTTCAACGAAGAAAACAATGAGGAAGCCGGAGAACACTTCACCCCTCGTGATGTCGTCAAGCTGATGGCGGATTTGATTTTCCTGCCCATTGCCGATCAGATTGAGTCGGGAACCTATCTGGTCTATGACGGAGCCTGCGGAACTGGCGGTATGCTGACTGTTGCGGAAAAGAGGTTGCAAAAGCTTGCGAAAGATGCCGGGAAGGAAGTATCCATTCACCTTTATGGACAGGAAGTTCAGCCGGAAACCTATGCGATTGCGAAGGCTGATCTCCTGCTCAAAGGGGAAGGAGCTGAAGCCGAGAATATCAGGTATGGCTCAACCCTTTCGGCTGATGGCTTCGTCTCGGAGCGGTTCGACTTCATGCTCTCCAATCCTCCTTACGGCAAGAGCTGGAAAACAGACATGGAACGCATGGGGGGCAAAAGTGATTTGAAGGACCCTCGTTTTGTCGTGGAGTATGGGGAGGACCCCGAATACAAGATGATTACGCGCTCCAGCGATGGTCAGTTGCTGTTTCTGGTCAACAAGCTGATGAAAATGAAGGAAAAGAGCAAACTTGGCAGCCGAATTGCACAAGTCCACAACGGCTCGTCTCTTTTCACGGGCGATGCCGGCCAGGGGGAAAGCAATATACGCCGCTGGATTATTGAAAACGATTGGCTCGAAGCCATTATCGCCCTGCCAGAGAATATTTTTTACAATACAGGCATCTCCACTTACATCTGGGTATTGACCAATCGAAAGTCGGAGGAACGAAGAGGCAAGGTTCAACTCATTGATGCAAGCAGCTGGTATCAGTCGCTTCGTAAAAACATGGGAAAGAAAAACTGTGCATTGAGTGAGTCCCATATTCAGGATATTTGCAATCTGATCATTCACCCCATTGAAACGGAACAGTCAAAAATATTTCCCAACGCTGCATTTGGGTATCAAAAAGTGGTAGTCGAACGGCCCTTGCGTTTATCTGTCCTTTTGAGGGAAAAGAATCTACGCCATTTCAAACAACTTTGTACAGAGGCTAAAGAAATGGCGCTTTTCTCTATTGTCGAGGCGATTGCCCATGAGCTGGGCGAGGGACCGCATATCAATTACAATAGTTTTCTGGATGTCATGGAAGCGAAAGCTAGGAACATGGGTGTAAAACTCACGGCAAAAAGTAAAAACTTCCTGCAATCCAACCTTGCCGTTTCGGATGAATCGGCCGCCCCGGTCATCAAGAAGATGTACAAGGCAGAAAAAAGGGAACCCAATCCACTCTATGGTTTCTATGAAACATCTATTAACGGTAAAAAGGTAATTGTCGAATACGAACCTGACACCAGTCTTCGGGATTCGGAACAGGTGCCTCTTTTGGAAGAGGGAGGCATAGAGGCATTTATGAGCCGGGAAGTGTGGCCCTACGCACCCGATGCCTGGGTAGATGGGAGCAAGACACAAACAGGATATGAAATCTCCTTTACAAGACATTTCTACAAGCCCGTACCCATGCGGACGCTGGATGAGATCAAGGCAGATATTTTTGCTCTTGAACAGGAAATGGAAGGTCTGTTGGAAGATATTGTCGAGGATAAATAATCATGAAAGCTTACCCACAATATAAAGATTCAGGCGTCCCTTGGCTTGGATATATTCCGAAACATTGGGAAGTCCTTCGCCTTGGTTCGCAGTTCACGGAACGTAAACAAAAAGTAAGTGACAAGGATTATGCTCCTCTGTCTGTTACAAAACAGGGTATACTTCCTCAATTGGATTCTGCTGCAAAATCAAACGACGGAGATAATCGGAAAAAAGTATGTAGTGGAGATTTTGTAATCAATAGTCGCTCAGATCGAAAAGGTTCATCGGGGATTTCTCCCTATATGGGTTCTGTTTCTTTAATAAATACAGTTCTGACTCCAATATCTCTCAACAGTCGTTTTGTACATAGATTCTTTCGTAGCCACGCATTTCAAGAAGAATTTTATAGAGTAGGCAGTGGAATTGTCGCAGATCTTTGGTCTACAAAATATTCAGATATGCGTACAATCATGATCCCTGTTCCCTCTCAAGATGAGCAGATACAAATTTCCCGTTATCTCGATTGGCAGATCTCCAAAATCAATAAATTCATCAAAAACAAGAAAAAGATCATTACTCTACTGAAAGAGCAAAAACAGAATATCATCAACAAAGCTGTAACCAAAGGTATCAACTCCGACGTCAAAATGAAAGACAGCGGTGTTTCATTGCTCGGGGACATTCCAGAAAATTGGGAGGTAAAAAAGTTTGGACGATGCTTTTCTTTTGGAAGAGGATTACCTATAACAAAATCAGATTTAATATCTAAAGGGGTGGCTGTTATTAGCTATGGACAGATACATGCCAAAAGTAATTCAGGGACACATATCTCGCATGATTTAATTAGATATGTTAATAATGAGTATTTAGCAACAAAACAACAATGCCTGCTTAATAAAAATGATTTTGTGTTCGCTGATACTTCAGAAGATATTGAGGGCGTTGGGAATTATGCGTTCAATGATTATGAATTACCTGTATTTGCTGGCTATCACGTTGTAATAGCCAGACCTATAAAGTTATCTTATCCAAAATTTTATGCTTACTTATTCCAATCCACGAATTGGAAACTACAGGTACAAACACATGTAAATGGGGTAAAGGTGTATAGCATCAATAAGGGGATCTTAAGAAGCACTTTCATATTAATCCCACCTTTATCCGAGCAACGGGCTATTGTTGATTTTCTTGAAAAAGAAACAGCACTTATTGACACAACTATCAATCGTACGGAACGAGAAATCGAATTGATCCAGGAATACCGTACTCGCCTTGTATCGGATGTTGTAACCGGCAAAGTTGATGTACGATCTGTAGAAATTCCAGATTTTGATTCCGTCGAAATGGAGCAGGAAGTTGAGGGTGATGAAGAAACTAAAGACGAACTGATTACGGAAAGCATTGAAGAATGAAAACGACAGATACGAGCGAAGCCGGGCTTGAAACGACCATCGTCAAGTCCTTGATTGAGGAAGCCGGTTATCAGGCAGGAAATTCTCAGGACTATGACCGGGCGCATGCGGTCGATCTTGTCAAGTTGACGGTCTTTATTCAGGGTACTCAGCCATCAGTTGCAGAGCGCCTAAGACTTGATGTGGATTCGACTCAAAGAACACAATTCCTTCATCGATTGCAGGGAGAAATCGCCCGGCGTGGAATCATTGATGTTTTGCGTAAGGGGGTGAAACATGGTTCTGATTCTATCAACCTCTTTTATGGCAGTCCGACGTCAAACAATGAGAAAGCCAGGAAATTGTTTGAGCAAAACATTTTCAGCGTCACCCGGCAGTTGCGTTACAGTGGCAATGAAACCCAGCTGGCATTGGATATGGGTGTTTTTATCAATGGGTTGCCGATTGCTACGTTTGAGCTGAAAAACAAGCTTACCAAGCAGACTGTGGAAGACGCTGTTCAGCAGTACAAGAATGACCGTGATCCCAAGGAGATTTTGTTCCAGTTTGGTCGTTGTGCTGTCCATTTTGCCGTTGACGATCATGAGGTGCGTATGTGTACGCACCTGAAAGGCAAGGAATCATGGTTCCTGCCCTTTAACAGGGGACAGAACGATGGAGCAGGCAATCCGCCGAACCCTGACGGGCTGGCAACAGACTATCTCTGGAAAGAGATTTTGACCAAAACGCGCCTGACGGATATCCTTGAGAACTACGCTCAGGTAGTGGAAGAAAAAGACGAGAAAACGGGCAAGAAAAAGAGGAAGCAGATATTCCCCCGTTACCACCAGCTGACTGTAGTGCGCCAACTCCTTGCCGACGTCCAACAGACAGGCGCCGGGAAGAGATATCTGATCCAACATTCGGCGGGGAGCGGCAAGTCCAATTCTATTGCATGGCTGGCACATCAACTTGTCGAGTTGGAACAGAAAGGAAAAGCAGTATTCGATTCCATCATTGTCGTTACGGATCGCAGGATTTTGGACAAACAGATCCGGGACACGATCAAATCCTTTGCTCAGGTGGGCAATGTGGTTGGCCATGCGGAGCGTTCTGGTGATTTGCGCCGATTCATTCACGAAGGAAAGAAAATTATCATTACAACCGTGCAGAAGTTCCCTGTCATTTTGGCGGATATGGGCGATGAACACAGGCAGAACAAGTTTGCCATCATCATCGACGAAGCGCACTCCAGCCAGGGAGGCCGAACAGCTGCCAAGATGAATATGGCGCTCTCTCCGGACATATCGGAATCCGACGAAGAAGAGAGCACGGAAGATAAAATCAACGCGTTGATGGAAAGCCACAAAATGCTGAGCAATGCCAGTTACTTTGCATTCACGGCTACTCCCAAAAACAAGACGCTGGAGATTTTCGGTGATCCTGATCCTCAGCCAGACGGGAAAATCAAGCATCATCCTTTCCATAGTTACACCATGAAGCAGGCTATCCAGGAAGGATTCATTCTTGATGTGTTGAAGAACTATACGCCGGTCAAAAGCTTCTACCGGTTGATGAAGACTGTAGAAGGAGATCCGCTTTTTGACGCCAAGAAGGCTCAGAAAAAGTTGCGTAAATATGTGGAATCCAATTCTCATGCCATTCGTGAAAAAGCCGAAATCATGGTGGATCATTTCCATTCACAAGTTATGGGCTATCGTAAGATTGGCGGGCAGGCCCGTGCCATGGTCATTACCAGTTCCATCATGAGGGCTATTGAATATTTTCATGCCATTAATGAGTATCTGAAAGAAAGGAAACTGCCGTATAAAACCATCGTCGCGTTTTCAGGCGAGCATGAGTATGGAGGGCAAAAGGTAACAGAGGCAACATTAAACGGTTTTCCGAGCAACAAGATTGAAGACCGGATTGCTGAAGATCCGTATCGTTTCCTGATTGTAGCTGACAAGTTCCTCACCGGGTATGATGAGCCGCTGATGCACACGATGTATGTGGACAAGCCGCTTGCCGATATTAAAGCTATACAGACTCTGTCTCGCCTCAATCGGGCACATCCCAGGAAACACGATACATTCGTTCTGGATTTCTTTAATGAAAGCGATGTGATCCGGACGGCTTTTTCTGCGTATTACCGTACAACCATACTCAGTGAAGAAACCGACCCCAATAAACTACATGACCTGAAAGACGATCTGGACAGATATCAGGTTTACTCTCCTGAACAAATTGACAATCTGGTCGATCTGTATTTAAACGGAGCAGAACGGGAAACGCTGGATCCCATTCTTGACGCCTGCGTGGCTGTGTATAACAAGGAACTTGATGAAGATGGGCAAGTTGACTTCAAGGGCAAAGCTAAGGCCTTTGTCAGAACCTACGGTTTTCTTGCTTCCATTTTGCCCTACACAAACGCCGATTGGGAAAAACTATCCATATTTCTGAATTTTCTTATTCTCAAGTTGCCGGCACCCAAAGAGGAAGACCTATCCAAGGGGATTCTTGAAACGATTGATATGGACAGTTATCGGGCAGAAATTCAGGCAAGTACGAATATCGCTCTTGATGACGAGGACTCGGAACTTGGGCCGGTTCCGGCAACGGGTGGAGGTGGTGCTTCTGAGCCGGAGCTGGTGCCTCTCAGTAATATTATCAAAACCTTTAATGACCTCTTTGGAAATATCGACTGGAAAGACGCCGATAAAATCCGGAAGGTCATTGCCGAGGAAATACCAGGCAAGGTAGCCGCCGATTCTGCTTATCAAAATGCCATGCAAAATTCTGATAAACAGAATGCTCGCATTGAGCATGACAAAGCGCTTGGCCGCGTCATGGTTGAATTACTTGCAGATCATACGGAACTATTCAAACAATTCAGTGATAACCCCTCCTTCAAGAAATGGCTTGGCGATACCATTTTCGGTGCTACGTACCGTGCCAAGGCTGGAGTTGGAGCTGCGGTAAAGTAGAGATCGAAGTAAAATTATGGAATCAAATAAGACTCGACTAGAAAGTTTGAATATTTCAGTTTCCATTATTTGATTTTTTAGTTTATAGGAAATGATATAAATTTATAACAAATCGGTATGAAATTAGTAAGTTTTTCAGTAACAAATTTTCGTAGTATTACAACTGCTCATAAGATTAAAATGAATAATATGACGGTTCTTGTCGGGAAAAACAATGAAGGAAAATCTAATATTCTTCGAGCTCTTTCTCTTGCGATGGATATTATGAAAATCTACGCTGAGAACTCGAAAATGCCGTACTTTAATACTCGAATGATGAAATATAAATTTTATAATTGGGAAAGAGATTTTCCTATTGCTCTTCAAGAGCGTAATCCGAATGGAGTCTCCTCAATTGATTTATTATTTGAGTTAAATGAATTTGAAATTCAAGATATTAGGAATTTTACGGGAATAAAAATAACTAGTAATTTACCGATTCGTGTGGCAGTTGGTATAGAAAATGCAAAAATTGATATTCCAAAACGTGGTTCGCCGGCTTTTTCGAAGCAAGAAAATAAACAGCGTATTA
>UMIX01029005.1_pt1 | contig 13307 bp, 10 predicted proteins | sample 1965891 | NCBI WGS metagenome assembly UMIX01 (sample SAMEA4836136, study PRJEB28245) | human gut metagenome | biome: gut microbiome; material: fecal sample | place: Denmark | collected 2008 | reverse complement strand
AGCGCGGTAAATTTTTACCGAAGTATTGCAATATGATAAAGAACAATTATTAATTGCTAGGGTGGGTGCTAATGCCGGATTTATTCATATAGCTAATGGGAAATATGACGTATCAGATAATACATTAATTGTTGATGTAATTGGAACGTGTAATTCTATATATATTTATTATGTATTAGTGAATTCAAATATTAACCGATATTCTAAAGGTGGAGGTCAACCACTTGTAACGGCAAGTGATATAAAAAAGATTGAAATACCTCTCCCTCCCCTTGAAATACAAAACGAAATAGTCCGTATTCTCGATACCTTCACAGCACATACAGCGGAGCTGCAAGCGGAGCTGCAAGCGGAGCTGCAAGCAAGAAAAGAACAATATGAGTATTATCGAAATAAGTCACTCACTTTTGATGAGAATGATGAGAGAGTGAAATGGATAAAGTTGGGGGAAATTGGTAATACTTGTATGTGCAAAAGAATCATGAAACATCAAACTAGCGATATTGGTGAAGTTCCTTTCTTTAAAATAGGTACATTTGGCAAAGAAGCTGATGCATTCATCTCTTATGAGTTATATGATGAGTATAAAAATAAATATTCATTTCCCAGAAAAGGGGAAATTTTAATTTCTGCTTCAGGAACGATTGGTCGTACTGTTATATACGATGGTCAAGATGCATATTTTCAGGACTCCAACATTATTTGGATTCAAAATGATGAATCTAAAGTATTAAATAAATATTTGTATTATTACTATCAAATAATAGAATGGAATGTAGAAGGAGGTACGATTAAACGGTTATATAATACAAATTTATCTAAAACCATTATTGCATATCCCCCTCTCTCCGAACAGAAACGCATCATTTCCATTCTCGACAAATTCGAGTCTTTGGTAAACGATTTGTCTGAAGGACTCCCAGCAGAAATTGCAGCCGTACAGGAACAATACGAATATTACCGAAATAAGCTATTGACCTTTAAACGAAAAAGCTAAAAGCATGATGAATTTTCAGACATTTAAGGAGCACATAGCCTCGCTAAAAGTGGTTTATAGTGTAAGAGATAGAGTACCATATAAGGTGTGCTCCGTGCAAGGTAATCTGTTGACGATTCAGAGGGGAAGTACCGGAAATTACGTAGAAATCAAACTGGATGAATTGTATAATTTCTACGTGAACGAAACAACCTACACGACAAAGACTGCGAGAGAATACATATTTGGATATGTGTATTCTCCGGCTGTAGCCGTAATCAAAGAGTTAGTAAAATAAGTAAAAAACTTAAATCAAACATATAATGATAAAACCAGACACAAAAATAGAACCTCTTCGTGAGGATCTAGGACGTATCATTGAGGAATCTTTTTTGCTTAGTACTCCATTCAAACGTTGGATTATTTCTGTGAAATTAGATAAGATGTGGGAGCAATGTCTTTCAAAAGCGAGACAAGAGAATGGATTTTTTGGTATAGGTTCTGATGAGTATGAAGCAGGTAATGCATTAACGCTTTTGCTTAATATTTCTTTTGAAAAAGGTAATGAAATCTTGGTATGGTTAGTAAGTGGATTGTTGCATCTTTATCACAATGAAACGAAAAAAAATATTGACGTATCTGCTCTTCGGCTTGATATGCAAGTTATAGGTATAGATAATACGTTGATACAACAATTGGATGATTTGTGTGATAGTGAAGCCGTAACCGAGGAAGTAAAACCTGTTGCTCTTACAAAAGAACAAAAAATCCGTCAGTTAGAGAATGATTATAAAGAAGTTTCTAAGGGTGACAGAAACTCACGAAAATCAATTGAAGCGTATTTAGAATGGCATAAAGAAGCATTGATATATTTTAGTGATTTTTATACTGATATGAATAGTGATTTTAAGGAGTTTAAAAATCTTGATAATTCAGGTAATGGCTATTCTCTATATTCAAACTTTAATAAAATCTATACCAAATATAATCTTTTAATGTCTAAAGTTAATATGGAATCAGAAAATAATCAAAAAAAAGGAAATAGTCCAATGGTATTTATTAGTCATTCTTCAAAGGATAAGGAGTTTGCGGAAGCTCTTGTTGATTTGCTTGAAAGCATTGGACTAAATAAAGATACATTGTTTTGTAGTTCGGTTGCAGGATATGGCTTGGGGTTAAGTAAGAATATTTTTGATACTTTACGAGAACTTTTTAAATGTCATGATTTATTTATGATATTTCTCCATTCACCAAGATATTATAAAAGTTCAGTCTCATTAAATGAAATGGGAGCAGCTTGGGTTCTTCGTTCCGATTTTTGTTCAATCTTAACCAAAGATATGGATTTTGAACAAATGAATGGTGTCATTGATGGTAGACTGATTTCGATTAAAGTAGATGCTGAAGATGCAGTGAGTAGATTGAATGAATTATATGAGAAACTACAGGGGATTTTTAATTTAACTCCACTGGAAAGAAATCAATGGGAAAGGAAACGCAATGGATTTTTAAAGATTGTCAACAATTTAGAGTGCAATGAATAAAAGATATGTCAGAGCAATATAAAATGGTAGCGGAAAATCCGCAGAGTACCGTAGTATCGGATTATGAACCGAGGTACCGCACCGCCAAGCAATACCAGAGCGAGGCAGAAATGGAAAAGGAGTTTATCGAACAACTCCAGACACAGGCTTATGACTATCTGCCCATCACTTCCGAAAAGGAACTGATAGAGAATTTGCGCCGCCAGTTGGAAAAACTGAACGGCTATCGTTTTACTGACAAGGAATGGACGGCCTTCTTTAAGGAAAAGATTGCCAACCAGAACAGTGGTATCGTGGAGAAAACAGCCATCGTGCAGGATGATTACATCCAGTTGCTGACCCGTGAGGACGGTTCCACCAAGAACATTTATCTGCTCGACAAAAAGGACATACACAATAACTACTTGCAGGTTATCAACCAGTATGTACCCGAAGGTGGCAGCCACGAGAACCGTTACGACGTGACTATCTTAGTGAACGGACTGCCACTGGTACACGTGGAGCTGAAACGCAGAGGAGTGGACATAAAAGAGGCCTTTAACCAGATACGGCGCTACAACCGGGAAAGTTTCTGGGCCGGATGCGGACTGTTTGAATACGTGCAGATATTTGTCATCAGCAACGGTACGCAGACCAAGTACTACAGTAATACCACCCGCGTTTCGCACATTGCAGAACAACAGAAGAAAAACCAGTCGAAAAGCAAGAACCAAACCAGCAACAGCTTTGAGTTTACCAGCTACTGGGGCAGAAGGGATAACCAGATTATTCCGGATTTGGTGGACTTCACGGCTACGTTCTTTGCCAAACATACACTGCTGAATATCCTGACCAAATATTGTGTGTTTACTTCCGAGAAATTGCTCTTGGTGATGCGGCCTTACCAGATTGCCGCTACAGAAAGTATTCTGCAACAGATACGGGTATCGACCAACTACAAAAAGTATGGCACGGTGGAAGGCGGCGGCTTCGTATGGCACACCACGGGAAGCGGCAAGACGCTTACTTCATTTAAGACGGCCCGTCTGGCCAGCAAGATGGAAGGTATCGATAAGGTGCTGTTTGTGGTAGACCGCAAGGACTTGGACTACCAGACCATGAAGGAATACGACCGATTTGAGAAAGGTGCTGCCAACAGCAATACCAGCATGGCAATACTGAAAAAACAACTGGAGAATGACAATGCGCACATCATTATCACCACCATACAGAAGTTGTCGGTGTTCATATCCAAGAACCGTACACATGCGGTTTATGGCAAGCATGTGGTGCTGATTTTCGATGAATGCCACCGCAGCCAGTTTGGCGAGATGCACACGGCTATCGTGAAGAAATTCAAGAAATACCATCTGTTCGGTTTTACGGGCACACCGATATTCCCCAACAACTCCAGCACGAGTGGTAAGTTTGATTTGAAGACCACCGAACAGGCGTTCGGCAAGCGGCTGCATATCTACACCATTGTGGATGCCATTGCCGACGGAAACGTACTGCCTTTCCGGGTGGATTACATCAGCACGATGCGTGAACAGGAGAACATCAAGGATGAACAGGTGCGCAACATAGACCGTGAGAGGGCTTTATTGGCTCCCGAACGTATCCGTCATATCGTGACGTATATACTGGAACATTTCAACCAGAAAACCAAACGGAACGGACGGTCGTTTGCTTTCCACAAACTGACAAACATTTCGGAAGTGGCTTCGGCCAAGAAAGGAAAAGGCGAAGTGGAAGAGCGGAAGCAGAAAGTACACCTCCAGGGATTCAACTCTCTGTTTGCCGTGTCGTCCATCGAGGCGGCCAAACTCTATTACCTGGAGTTCAAGCGGCAAATGGAAGGGCTGCCACCCGACCGGAAACTGAAGGTGGCCACTATTTTCAGCTATGGAGCCAATGAAGCGGAAGAGGATGGCACGGGTAACATAGACGATGAAAACTCTGAAAATACGGATGCACTGGACAAAAGCTCACGTGACTTTCTGGAAAGTGCCATTGAGGACTATAACGAACTGTTCAAAACCCAATACGACACTACCGCCGAAAAATTCCAAAACTACTATAAGGATGTGTCGCTGCGCATGAAGAATCGGGAAATAGACTTGCTCATCGTAGTGAATATGTTCCTGACAGGATTTGATGCTACCACCCTCAATACGCTATGGGTGGACAAGAACCTGCGGATGCACGGCTTGCTGCAAGCCTATTCCAGAACGAACCGTATTCTTAATTCGGTAAAGACATTTGGAAACATTGTCTGCTTTCGCAACCTGGAGCAGGCCACCAACGAAAGTATTGCGCTTTTCGGTGACAAGAAAGCGGGCGGACTGGTGCTGCTCAAGACATTTGACGACTATTACAACGGATATGAAGACAAAAACGGCAAACACCAGGCGGGCTACAGAGAACTGGTTGATACACTGTTAGAAAATTATCCACTGGAAAACCGTATCGTAGGAGAAGAAGCAGAAAAGAAGTTTGTACGCTTGTATGGGGCTATTCTGAGAGCCACCAATATCTTGTCTACCTTTGACCAGTTTACCGGAAAAGAAATTCTGTCGGAAAGAGATGTGCAGGACTATCACAGTGTGTACCTTGATTTGTACGAAAAATATCGTCCGTCAAAAGGCGATAAGGTAAATGTAAACGATGACATCGTGTTTGAAATGGAACTGATCAAGCAGGTGGAAATCAATATCGACTACATACTGTATTTGATAGAACAGATGCACGGCGGCAATGTGGGCGACAAGGAAATCCGTATTTCTATCCAGAAAGCCATCGGTGCCAGTCCGGATCTGAGAAACAAGAAGGAACTGATTGAAAATTTCATAGACCAGCTTACTCCGGACAAAGACGTAAATGAAGAATGGCAACGATTCGTGAAAGAACAGCAACGCAAGCAATTGGATGAAATCATCTCTGAAGAGAAGCTGAAGCCGGAAGAAACGTATCACTTCGTCCGCCAATCTTTTAAAGACGGAGGCATACAAGAATCAGGAACGGGTATCGCTCAAATTTTACCTCCCATGTCTATCTTCGACAAGAGTCGGGAAACCAAAAAGAAAACAGTGCTGGAAAAACTGAAAGCCTTTTTCGAACGGTTCTTTGATATTTCTTCGGGAGGAGAACTATAAGCTTATTATATGCAATAACCAGACTTTCACGACAACATCAAAAGTCTGGTTATTGTATTATTTATCCGATGAAGTTTCCGGCGCATACTCCTGCAACGTCAATTCTCCTCGCAGCACCCCCAAGGCATTCATGGCCAATGCTCCCATTTCATCTTCACCGGGAATGACCACAATCGGGGCAAGCCCTTCCAGCCATTCACGCAGCCCACGGATGCAATAGTCGTTGAAAGCGATGCCGCCTGTCAGAATCACGGCATCGGTCTGTCCGTGAAGGGCGACGTGCATGGCACCGACCTGCTTGGCTACCGTATAAAGCATGGCATCCAGCACCAGCTTGTGCTTTTCGGCTCCGGCATGTGCCCAACGGATAATACTCTGCACATCAGTAGTACCCAAATGAGCCACCAGACCTCCCCGACCGTTTATCATCTTACGGATTTCGGCATAGGTATATTTCCCGCTGAAACACATATCTACCAACTGCCGGGCCGGCAACGTTCCTGCCCGCTCCGGACTGAAAGGCCCTTCTCCATTCAAAGCATTATTGACATCGACTACCTTTCCATAATGATGGGCACTGACCGAGATGCCTCCTCCCAAATGGGCTACAATCAGATTTAGTTCTTCATACTTTCGTCCGATACGGGCTGCATAACTACGGGAAACAGCCCGACTGTTCAGTGCATGAAAAATGGAGATGCGCGGCAATTCCGGAATACCGGAGATACGGGCCAAATCGCGCAACTCATCAGTCACCACCGGATCGGCCAAATAAGAAGGACAACCGGCACAATGCGCAATCTCATCGGCAATCCATGCGGCCAGGTTCGATGCGTGCTCCATATCGGCATGCCATAAATCATGCTTGATTTGCTCGTTAATCTGATACACTCCACCGGGAGTAGGTTTCAACAAGCCTCCACGGGCAATCACGGCATCAAAGGCAAGCGGAATACCAGCCTTTTCCAGCGTATCATGCACACACTTGCGACGGTACTCATACTGTTCGTTGATATGGTGAAAGTCGGCCAACTCCTTGGAAGGATGCGCAATGCTTTCACGCCAGATGGGATTCTCATTCTCGTAGACTGCCAGCTTCGTAGAAGTGGAGCCCGGGTTGATGACAAGTATTTTCATAAGGTCTAGTTTTATTCTTTTCGTGTCCCTGCCAGACATGCCAGCACCAGACTGTAGTATTTGGAGTTTCCGGAGTCACTCCGCGAAGGCACTACTACCGGTGCGATGGTACCCGTCAGCATACCTGCCATATTCGCATCGCCAAACAGAGACAGGGTTTTGTAAAACGTATTGCCCGATTCTATATTAGGGAAAATCAGAATATCTGCATTGCCTACCACCGGCGAGGAAAGTCCTTTTATCTCCCCGCTGTGTTTGTCGCAAGCGGTCTTGGCATCCATCGGCCCGTCGATAAAAACTTTTCCGAAACGGCCTTCCTGCGCTTCTTTTTTCAGTTCCACGTAGCTCAGAGTATGGGGAAATTTCTCGTTGATTTTCTCCGTGCAGTGTATCAGTGCCACCCGAGGCTCTTCGCATCCCAACGTACGACACAAAGTCAGGTCGTTGGCAATCATTGAGCGGTATTGCTCCAAAGTAGGACGAGGAATTACTGCCGCATCCGAGAAAAACAGCAGTTTATGATACAAAGGTACCTGCGCCACGGCCACATGGCTCAGCACCCCTCCTTCGGGTAACAGTCCCTCTCCTTTTTTCAGGACTGCACGCAGCAGGTTGTCGGTGTTGATAAGTCCCTTCATCAGGACTTCCGCCTCACCCGTACGTACCAGTTGCACAGCCAGCGCAGCCGCTTCATCCGGTGTTCCAGCTTCGTAAATGCGTACAAAGTCGGGAGAAGCCGCCCGCAAGTCGAGCGCTTCTTTCAAGTGAGCAGAATCTGTGACCAGCAGATATTCAGCAATCTCCTCTCTCAAGCTACGGATAATGACATATTCCGTGTGCGGATCGTTCGGGCAGACCACCGCCACTTTCCGTCGTATACCGCGCGAACGCAGGCAGTTGACCATCTGAGAAAGGGTTCGAATCAGTTCCATATCATTAGATTTTAAACAAATATGAGAAAATAATTTGAATAAATATCTATTTGAGATGCTAATTAATGCTATAGAGCCGGAGGAGGAAAAATCCTCCCAACGTCAATTTGTCGATAAAATCCTACGAAGTACGTATTATATGCTACAATCGTACAAGGAGATATACCTACTTTTGCTGGGAATTATACATAATACTTACCATGAAAAATATATTCTGCTTTTTAACCTTATTGTTCAGTCTCTGTGCAAATGCACAAATCACAGAGCGTACATTACCTGCCGAATGGAAAAACCTTATCGATGGAGGACGGTTTAAAGACCGGTTCCTGCCTATGCCCGACGGAAAATCCGGCGACAATGTGTGGGGAACCGACTCGGTACGTCTCCGATACGTTGACAACGGAATTGAAAATCCGGAACTTTCTTTTTGGGGAGGAAACATTCTTAAAGGCAAGGACAATAAATACCATCTCTTTGTCTGCGGATGGCCGGAAAACTCGCCCAAGGGCCACATGACATGGCCCAAATCGACCGTATTCCATACGACAAGTGAGCATTTAAACGGGCCTTATACTATCTGTGACACGATTGGGAAGGGACATAATCCGGAAGCATTTATACTAAAAGACGGACGCCCCGTGGTGTACGTAATCGACGGATATTACATTGCAGACAGCCTGAATGGGCCGTGGACGTACAGTCATTTCACCTTCGACAAGAGAAACAGAAAAATCATTGAGGGGCTGTCTAACCTGACCTTTGCCAGAAGAAGTGACGGTTCTTATCTGATGGTATGCCGCGGAGGAGGTGTGTGGATCAGTGAAAACGGTATCTCTCCCTATCAACAGGTCAGTGACAGAAGTGTGTATCCGGACGTGAACGGGGAATTTGAAGATCCGGTTATCTGGAAAGACAGCTTGCAATATCACCTTATCGTCAACGACTGGCTGGGAAGAATTGCCTACTACCAGCGCTCCATCGACGGTATCCACTGGATTACGGAGGAAGGCGAAGCTTACACTCCGGGAATAGCCGCTCACAAGGATGGTTACAAGGAAAACTGGTTTAAGTATGAGCGCATGAAAGTGTTTCAGGATGAATACGGACGCCCCATTCAGGCCAACTTTGCCGTTATCGATACCATCAAATGGGAAGACCATCCCAACGACCGGCACAGTTCAAAGAATATATGCATCCCTCTGAACAAAGGATTGCGCTTGTCTGTCCTGAACGAAGATACGATTACCGCCCAAACCAAGGAAATCAAGGTGCTGGTAAAAGCAGAGGAAGGGGTTGACTTCAAGGATTTCGACATGAAATCGCTGAGATTCGGAAGCTCCTCAGACGTAAATTACGGAAAGGGATGCAAGGCTGTCAAACGTATCGCTTCGGGCAAGGACCTGATTATCGTATTCGATGGCAGAAACAATACCATCAGAAAAGATGAATTTGCTCCCAAACTGCTCGGAAAGACGAAAAAAGGAGACTTGCTGTACGGATATGCCAGACTGCCTTACGTTAATTATCATCCGGCATGCCTGTCGGCGGCATATCCTATGGCGTATGACAAGCAATTGGAACTGGAAGTGAAGAATTTCGGTTTGTCCACCTCAGAAGAAACAGACCTGACCGTACTGGTCAATGGAGTAAAACTGGCAGAAGGACAAGTGAAAGTGCTTTCACCTTATGAAAGTGTAAAACTTAGCCTGCCTTGCATAAACGCAGCTAAGATTGACAACCAGACTTTATTTACGATTGTGTACAGCCAGCACGGTAAGGAAATCCGCAAAGAGACCATACAGAACTTCGACTGATAACACGTTACCTTATACACACGAACGGGGAATACGAGCTCCTTTTTAGAGGATATTGTATTCCCTTTTTTATGAGACTCTATCTCAATTGTCAATTATTTACTTTATTCCTTCTTTTCTTGTGCACATAATTCGCAAGTTCTCTCTATATTTGCCTTACTTGGTAAATAAAGAAGGAACACATGAAAACAAATTTTTCTTTCGATATGCAGGCCCTCGACGAGGGCATTCACAGCCGCTTCCCCAATCATAAGGAAGCACCGCTTATCGGACTTACCGGGAACTTCAGCGACGGTAATCTGACATTGGCTCCAGGGTATTATCAGTCTATCATTCAGGCTGGAGGGGTACCGGTGGTCATTCCTCCCTACGAGGATACGAACTTGCTGATTAATACGCTTGAGCAGCTTGACGGGCTGTTGCTCACCGGAGGAGGCGACTTGAATCCGTTATTCCTGCACGAAGATCCTATCCGGGAACTTCACAGCATCAATCCATACCGCGACCGCCAGGAACTGCTTCTGACGCGTCTGGCTGCCAACCGACAGATTCCGATGTTAGGTATCTGCCGAGGGATGCAGGTCATCAATGCGGCATTGGGAGGCACACTCTATCAGGACATCTATGCACAGAAGGATACCCCATCGATTAAACACAGCCAGGATTTGGAACGGAGTTTCCCATCACACAAGGTAGAGTTAGCAGAAGGCAGTCTGTTGGCTCGTATCTTAAACGTCAAGGAGGTAGCTGTGAATTCTTTCCATCATCAGGCCGTGAAAGATGCTGCTCCGGGTTTCCGTGTATCGGCCACGGCATCCGATGGAGTAATAGAGGCGATTGAAAGCACAGAGTACAAATCTATTATAGGGGTGCAATGGCATCCAGAATGTTTCATTCTGAATCAAGACAAGTGCATGATGCCGTTGTTCGGATGGCTCATCCGTGAAGCTGGTTCATTCCAGAAGGCCAAGAAGCTGCATGAACGTCTGCTGATTCTCGACACGCACTGTGATACTCCGATGTTCTTCGACCAGCATATCCGCTTCCACGCACGGGACTCCAAAATAAAAGTGGACTTACATAAAATGACGGAGGGGCGACAGGATGCGACCATCATGGTGGCTTACCTGGAACAGAAGGAACGTACGGACGAGGCACTGCTGGCTACAACGGCCAAGGCAGACCGTCTGCTGAATGAGATTGAGGAGATGGTAGCTATGAACTGTACGGCTGTAGACATCGCTTATTCCCCCAACGACTTATACCGTCTGAAACGGGAAGGAAAGAAGGCCATTATGTTGGGCATTGAAAACGGATATGCCATCGGAAAGGATTTAAGCCGAGTAGCACATTTCCGGAAACGGGGTGTAGTGTATATGACGCTCTGCCACAATGGAAACAACGACATCTGCGGTTCTGCACGCTACAATGAAGAAAACTTGGGAGTTACTCCGTTTGGAGAGCAGGTTATTCAGGAGATGAACCGCCTGGGAATGATGGTAGATTTGTCGCACAGTGGGGAACGGACATTCTACGAGACACTAGACATCAGCAGCCAACCGGTGGTTTGTTCGCATTCTTCCAGCCGTGCGCTCTGTGATCACCCCCGTAACCTGACCGATGAGCAGCTTCGTGCCATAGCCCGCAAGGGAGGCGTGGTACAGGTATGCTTGTATAGCGGCTTCCTCCGTAAAGAGCGTCCGGCTCACATCTTGGATGCCATCGAACACCTGAATCACATGGTGAACGTGATGGGTATCGAACATGTGGGAATCGGCAGTGACTTTGACGGTGACGGAGGTGTTATCGGATGCAACGATTCTTCGGAAATGATCAATCTGACTCGTCAGTTACTTCATGAACGGTACAACGAGGAAGACATCCGGCGCATCTGGGGAGGTAACTTCTTGCGTGTCATGCAGCAAGTACAGGAGAATGGCTCCTACAAATAAAGTTTAAAACCCGATTGCCGTTGCAAGGCGTGTACAAAAATAAGTTTACCTTTGCACCACAATCAAAACAAGTGAATTATGATTTCAATAAAGAATCTGCTGGCAGTAACTGCTTTAATGACAGGAGGGGCTTTTATCTCTTGCGGAAACAGTCAGAAGAACAGCCAGCAAATAGAAGAATCTGAAGCGGCTATAGTGCAGGCACCGGCATTCAATGCAGATAGTGCATACGCTTACATTGCCGCACAGGTGCAATTCGGACCTCGTGTTCCTAATACGGAAGCTCACCGGAGATGCGGCGATTACCTGGCCGCACAACTGGAGAAATTCGGTGCGAAGGTGTACAACCAGCATGCGGATTTGGTGGCCTACAATGGTACCATCCTGAAATCGCGTAACATCATCGGGGCTTACCAGCCGGAAAACAAAAAGCGAGTAATGCTGTGTGCGCATTGGGATAGCCGTCCATACGCTGACCAAGATGAAAAATCTAATCACCAGAAACCGATAGATGGAGCCAACGATGGGGCCAGTGGTGTAGGTGTATTGCTCGAAATTGCCCGTCAGATTCAACAGCAGGCACCACAAGTCGGCATCGACTTGATATTCTTCGATTCAGAAGATTACGGCACACCGGATTTCTACGAAGGTACTTATAAACCAGATACCTGGTGTCTGGGCTCGCAGTACTGGGGCCGCATTCCTCACGTACCTGATTACAAGGCTCGGTTTGGTATCTTGCTTGATATGGTAGGCGGAAAGAATGCCACATTCTACTACGAAGCGTTCTCCAAGCAGACGGCGAACAATGCCATGAAAAAAATCTGGAAAATGGCCGACCATCTGGGTTACAGCAATTACTTCATCAAGGAAGACGGAGGTCAGGTTACCGACGACCATGTGTATGTAAACCAGTACCGCCAGATTCCGTGCGTAGATATTATTCACTACGATACGCAAAGCAACACTGGCTTTAATCCGACCTGGCACACACTGGATGACAGCTTAGAGAATATTGACAAAGCCACTCTTCAAGCCGTAGGACAAACGGTGATGGGAGTAATTTATAACGAAAAATAATTAAACACTACCGCAATGAAAACTATCAATGAACTCCAGGACGAAGTGATCGAAGAATTCAGCGACTTCGACGATTGGATGGACAAATATCAGCTGCTGATTGATTTAGGCAATGACCAGCAGCCGCTTGACCCGAAATATAAAACTGAACAGAACCTGATTGACGGCTGTCAGAGCCGCGTTTGGTTACAAGCTGATCTGGTAGACGGCAAAGTGGTATTTCAGGCAGAGAGCGACGCATTAATCGTAAAAGGTATCATATCTTTACTTATCCAGGTGGTATCTGGACACACACCTGACGAAATTCTGGAATCCGACCTTTACTTCATCGAGAAGATTGGACTGAAAGAACACCTCTCACCAACCCGTAGTAATGGTCTGCTTGCCATGGTAAAACAAATGCGCATGTATGCCTTAGCATTCAAAGCCAAAATGCAAGAAGCATAATCTCACAAAAGATTATCAAGGTAATCACATAAAAAGCTCGTGAAGCAGGTTTAAATCTGATTTCACGAGCCTTTTTTATTGACAATGTTTTCCCAAGACCTTGATGTTTTTCAATCCCAATAGAGCATAAAAAAGGCTATGCAAACGCATAGCCTTTTAAGTATATAGCATGTTACAGAATTATTCAGCTTTAGGGGCTTCCTCTGTAGTAGCTTCAGTTGCAGCAGCTTCAGCAGCCGGTGCTTCTGCAGTTGCAGCTGATTTCTTAGAACGACGAGTACGAGTAGCTTT
>UMIX01032990.1_pt1 | contig 18025 bp, 14 predicted proteins | sample 1965891 | NCBI WGS metagenome assembly UMIX01 (sample SAMEA4836136, study PRJEB28245) | human gut metagenome | biome: gut microbiome; material: fecal sample | place: Denmark | collected 2008 | reverse complement strand
CAAGAAAAGGACGATACTCAGGGTTCTTTAATTGATAACCAAGAAAACCAAAATAATAATAAAGAGAATATGAACAAAGAATTGCAAGAATTTCTTGAAAAGCTTTTCGGGGATAACATGCTATCCCTTGCAGAAGGCAAAGAGATGACTCAGGAAGAAGTTATCTCATGTATTCAAAGCTTGGTATCATCCAAAAACAGTCTTCAGACTACGGTTGATAATCTGACTACAGAGAAATCTTCTCTCACTGAACAGATTACTAATCTGAATGCTGAAGTAGCAAACTTGAAGGAAATGGCAACAGTAGGAAAGAATCACATTGCTTCTCTCCGTGAAAATGCCGTAGGTACTTATAAGAAGTTGATGGGTGACAAAGCCGATGAAACTATCATCACAATGTTGAATGCCGAAACTACCGGCATGGTTACTTTGATTTCTCTCCAGAAAGACTATCAGGCTCGTTTGGAAGAAAAGTTCCCAATGGTATGCGCAAGCTGTGGTTCTCACGATGTAAGCCGTGCTTCTTCAGCTCAGGAATCTGAAGATAAATCAGGAACTAAGACTGAGGATAAATCTAAATTCGTAGAGAAATCTACTTCCGATGTTCTTGATGACATCTACAAGAGTAAGTTCAAATAAAGAAATAATCGATAAATATCACTGTTATGACGAAAATCGTAAACAAAGACCAAGCAATGACTCTCTTTGGGGAAAAAACTCCAAGAGCGGTGATTTACAAAAGTGAATCCCACAAATTGCACCAAGCCTTCAATGTAAAAGAAGGAGAAACAATCGTTCAGGGTATGCCGGTAGCAATTGATGAAACTGGCCTCATATTCCCTTTCAAAGATGCTGCTACTGAAGTATATTTGGGAGTTGCTGTTACTGATAACATCAATCCGGCTTACCGTGCCCAGCATAACTTCCCTGTAGAAGTTACAGTTGCCATGGAAGGTTACATGATTTGTAATTGGGTATCAAATGCTACTCTCATTGCTGGTTATGTAATTCCTTCTGGAGATTTGCTAAATGACCGTTTTGTAAAAGCAAACCAGGGAACCTCAACTCCTTTCATTGCTCTTACTCCGGCAGACGAAGCAAACGAGTTAATCCAAGTACTTATTAAATAAGAAGAAAAATACATTATGGAAAAAGTTGATATTTCAAAACTGAAGAAGGAAGACTTTATCAAAGAACTTCCTCAAATGGTAAGTCAGCTGGATGCTTTCCGTCAGGGAGCCCAGAATAAAAAGCCGGTAGAAGTTACCCTGGGTGAACTTGCTACAGGTAAGTGGGGAATCACAGAAGATGAATTGTTCGAAAAGGTTGGTATCAATCCGAAAATCGATACAATGGAAAACATCTTCACAATGCCTCAGCAAGATGTTCGTTGGATTGTTCCGGAAATTATTCGTTCTGCCATTACTTTGGGTATGCGCCAAGCTCCGTTTTATCCGGAGATTATTGCATCTGACCAGTCTATCAATGGACTGACTGCTATCATGCCGATGATTAACATGTCCGATGCTGCACCGGCTAAGGTTAACGAGGCAGAAACAATTCCATTGGGAGATGTAAGCTTCGGACAGAAATCAGTTTCTCTGTTCAAAATCGGTAAAGGTTTTAAACTTACTGATGAAGTTCGTAACTACGTTTCTCTTGATGTATTGGCAATCTACCTTCGTGACTTCGGTGTTCAGCTAGGTTATGCAATGGATACCCTGGCAATGGACGTTGTTATCAATGGTAACAAACCTGATGGTTCTGAATCTGCTCCGATTATCGGTGTATATGAAACAACCAACGGTATCACATATAAGGACCTTCTCCATATTTGGGTACGTGCTGCTCGTATGGGACGTAACTTTACTACAATGATTGGTGGAGAAGACCAAGCTATCGAAATGTTGAACCTGCCTGAGTTTAAAGACCGTCATTCAGGTACTACTGAAGCTACACTCAACATCAAGTCTCCGGTACCTAAGAATGCCAACTTCTACATCCATCCGGGAACTCCTGACCAAGGCCTTCTGCTGATTGATACATCGGCTGCCTTGATTAAGCTTACTGCTAAGCAGTTGATGTTGGAATCCGAAAGAATCGTTTCCAATCAGACTCAAGCAATCTATGCAAGCTTGACTACTGGCTTTTCTAAGATGTATCAGGATGCTGCACTCATCTTGTCTGCAGATAAGAAGTTCTCTGAAGCTGGATTCCCGGACTTCATGAACATAGACCCGTACTTGATGGTTAACCTAGAGTAAAGCCACCTGGTTTTATTTTACACAGTTCTAATTTCGAATGGGATAGGGTCCTCGCAAAACCCTATCCCTATTTTTAAAACATCTAAAAACTTAGTAGATTATGAGTGAAAAAATAAAAGTAACTGTAGGGGCCAAAGCTTACAGTTTTCATGACCAGTCAACTGGTATCACTATCGCAAGAGGAGAAGAAAGAGAACTTACTCCCCGTCAATTTGGTTCAAAGAAAATCCAAATGGCTTTGAACTCGGGACATCTTCGGATGATTGCTGACAAAAACAAAGTAGAGAAATATTCGGCTAACGATTTGGACAAGCTGGAAAAGAAACTGACGGCTCAGTTTGAAAAGGGTATGGAAGTTGCAAAGATTGCAAAGGCCTATACTCTGGAAGAACTTACTCTCATTGCTGCTCGCCACGAAATCGTAGCCGAGAAGAATGATACTCCGGTAACCCTGGTTCAGGCATTGCTGGAAGAGTTCGAAGAACAATCTAAATAATTCATCATGGAAAATCTAGACTTCGTAGCTACTACGAATGGTCTGGAAGTTTCATTTAGAGTACTAAGCAAAGTCCCAGCCAAGGCCATTTTTGACTGGGACTTTGGTGATGATAAGGGGTCCGCTTACGATGTTAAGCAACCAACTTACACTTATGAAAAGTCCGGATTTTATACAGTAGCACTGAATATCACGAACTCCGATGGACTTAATCTTTCTGCTACCAAATTAGTAATTGTAAATACAGAGGCTGTTACTACATTAACGGACAGTATATATAACCTTATTAATTATTTCATTCCTTCAGAAATCTCCGATGGTATGACCATAGAGGAGAAGGAGATGTACATAACTAAATGGCAATTATATATCCAACCACTAGTAAATCATTGTATTCCTTTGGATAAATATAATGATGAATTAATGTACGAAGCTCTAGAAAACCAATTAATAATGGAATTGGCAGCCTGGGATTATCTAAATGTCAAGCTCCTTAATTTATTAACGAGTACCGGAGAATACCTTAGTCAACTAACATCAACCAAAGAACAAGAGGGGGATGGTAGTTCGAAACCAGAACTTGCCCGAGGTGATAGGATTAAACAAATCACTACTGGGCCTACTGAAGTACAGTACTATGATATGCTTTCAGATTCAACATCTTCATTATGGAAAACATTCTCACAAGCTTTGCAACCTGGAGGTGTCATAGACGAATTAAAACAAAGACTTTGTATGTTAGCTACGAGATTGGAAATCTACTTACCATTCTGTGCACCAGTTAGTAAGTTAGTAGTTCCTCGAGTAGTTGACAGAAGAAGACCTGGTATATTAGATGGACCTAATCCAAGTGTACCAGTAAAAAGAAACGGTAGAACCTTAATCAAGAAAAGATGACCAAGACTCCTCATAGAATGGTAAAGAATCGTTCTTGGGATAGATACAAGAAGATTATCAATGACTTCTTGGACATAGATGCTGGAAGGCAAACTATAACTTGGGCAAAGAGTGTAAATCAACTCCTAAGTCATGGAGAAGATTATATCCCTAAATATTATAATATACCTATCGAGGCTCTCTGTTATTACAATGCCTTTCGAAACTGGCCTATCAATAAAGCCACCATCACGGGAGAACTCGATGATGAGAATCTATCCATACTAGTTACAAAATCCTATATAGAAAACCTGGGACATCTAACTCCAGAAGGTTATTGGGATTTTAACTGGTCTGAGGATAGGTTCGTAATTAACGGTATTACTTATAAACCTGCAGGAGATACACAAGTTGCCCAGGCCAAAGATGAAGCATTGGTGTTCATGGTCATTCTCAAGAGAGATAGAGATACTAAAATCGAATTTGTAGAATAAAAATGAACGTATATGGCAAAGATGTTACAATTACGATGGACTCGAATTGAAACCCAAAATGGGATTTGGTTCGACAGTAATATGGTAATCCTGAATGGTGTATGCGGAATACATGTTGAAATGAAAGGGCAAGGAAATGATATTACAGCCATGCAATCCATGACTGGTGATAAATACGTTTCTTGCTTTCAAGATTATTTCGGAGACCTTTGGGATAAGATAATACCTCATCCAGGTATTGGGCAAACTATGAAGTTCAGAGTCAACAGATTACCAGATTATGCAATAATCAGGGGTGATGTTGAGGATGGCGGGGATGTAGACCCCGATAATCCAGAAATACCAATGAATACCTTCTGTGGTTCAGAAGGAGAACCATTCAGAGGTAGTGATACTGAACTGTTCTTGGGTAAACAAATGATTAATTAACCCTTAAATATATAAACCTATATGTACGTAAGTAAATATTACACCTGCGAGGAAATTGACCAGCGGTTGTTACAAGGTTACTATGATGACTTAGTGACTGCTGGTTTTGCTGGAACTCTTAATGAATTCTGGGCCTTCATTCTCTCTATCAAGAACAAGGTTGATAAGAGAGAGGGATATGACTTATCGAAAAACGATTTTACCGACGAACTGAAAAGAAAGTTGGATGGAATCGAAGAGAAAGCCAATTACATCACAAAAGTTTCTCAGTTGGAAAATGATTCTAAGTTTCAGACTGAAGAACAAGTTAAGAAAACGATTGATGATTTGGTTGACGGTGCTGGTGATGCTCTAGATACTCTTAAAGAGTTGGCAGAAGCATTAGGAAATGACCCCAACTTTGCAACCAATATCACAAATAAACTTACCGACCTTCGTAATGATTTGACTGCTGAGGTTAATCGGGCAAAAGAAAAAGAAGCCGAACTCGGTTCTCAAATTACATCAGTAAACAATGCTCTGCTTAAAGCAGTGGATTTACTCAATGATAAGATTGATAATATCCATATTGCTTTGGTAGATAAAATCGATAAGCTGGAAGCTAAGGTTGATAAGAACACTGCCGACATTGCCGACTTGCGTAATGAAACTACTGGTTCATTGGCAGATGCCAAAGCTTATGCTAAGGACCTGGTAGATAAAGAGGCAGAGGCTCGTAAGGTCGGGGATGATAAACTGGTAGAAGATATGCACCAGATGACCACTCTCCATATTCAAGACAAGGCAGAACTTACTCAGAAGATTGCCGAAGAGGCTCAATTAAGAGAAAACCAAGATGCAAGAATCCGGGCAAGTCTTATTGAAGAAATCTCTACTCGTCAATCTGGTGATGCAGCTCTTGAAAGTAAACTTGCCGAAGAGGTTACCAATCGTAAGGCTGCAGATGAAACTTTGCAGAATGGTTTGACTAAAGAGGTTGCCGACAGAGCTAATGCCGATAACACTCTTCAGAATAATATAGACAAAGAAGCTCAAGCAAGAGAATCTGGAGACCAAGTTCTTAAAGGACAAATTGATTCAGAGGCAGCAACCCGTACTGCTCAGGACCAAATCCTTGACCAAAAAATTACTGCTCTATCTGAAAGAACTAATGCCGATAAGGGTGAAGTACTTGCTGCTGTAGAAGCAGAGAAGGAAGCTCGTATTGCAGGAGACAATGCCCTTAAAGAAAGTAAGGTAGATAAGAGAGAAGGTTATGCCCTGTCTAAGAATGACTTTACCGATATCTTACTTCAGAAGTTGAATGGTATTGAGGAGCATGCCAATTATATTACCCAGGTATCACAATTGGTAAATGATGCTGGGTATCAAACAGAAGCCGATGTAGAGGCTGCAATCGAAAAGATTATTGGTTCTGCACCAGAAGTACTTGATACTCTGGAAGAGATTGCCAGAGCATTAGGCGATGACCCTAATTTCGCTACAACTATCACCAAAAAGTTAGCAGCAATCACAGAGAAGGTAAATCAAGAAGTAGAGGACAGAACTGCTGCAGATGCTGCTCTCCAGGTAAATATTGATAAAGAAGTAGTTGAACGTAAAGAAGCTGATGCTGCTCTTAAGACAGAACTTAAGGAATATGTAGATGCTCAGACTTCTATCGGTGATACTGCCTTGAATGTAGTTAAGGATAATCTGGCTAAGGAAATCCAAGACCGTAAAGATGCTGATGCAACCCTGCAAGCTAATATCGATAAGGAAGTTAACGATAGAAAAGCTGCAGATGCAGTACATACTGCTGACCTTGCAACTCTTAATCAGCGAGTATCCGATTTGGCTTTATCTATCAAAGATGCTATCAATACGGTTAAAAATGAACTCACTGCTCAGGTAAATGCTAATACTACTGCCATTGCTACCAATGCAGCTAACATTCAAAAGAATTCTGAAGCAATCACTGCTGTAACCAAAACTGTAGGTGATAACTACAAAGAGGTTAAGGATATGATTAATGAGGAAATCGTAGACCGTACTAACGGTGACAGTAACCTCAGTTCTCGTATTGATACTACCAATATTGCTCTGGGTACAGAACAAGCAGAACGGAAAGCTGCAGACCAAATCCTTCAAGTAAACCTTGATAAGGAAGTGGGAGACCGTAAGTCGGCAGATGCTGCATTGGAAACTGCTATAAACGGTAAGATTCAAACTTTAACGGCTGAAGTTGGTGGGCAATTAGGTATCCTTACTAATAAGATTAATGAAGAGATAGATAACAGAGGCGGTGCCGACCTTTTATTAGAAAATAAGATTGATTCCTTGAAGACAGAATCTACTGAGAAAGTAGATGAACTCAAAACTAAGGTTGAGGCAAATACTGCTGCTATCCAGGTAGAGAAAGAAAGAGCTATTGCCAAAGAAGATGCTATTCAGGCAAACTTAAATACTGCTATTGCCAATCATAAAGACGAGGTAAATGCCTTAACTAAGGATATCTCAGATGAAGCTAATGCCCGTATTGCAGGTGATGCAGCACTTCAAGTAAATATTGATAAAGAGGTAACCGACCGTAAAAATGTCGATACCATTATTAATAATGCCATAGCCCAAGAAGTTTCTGACCGTACTACTGCCATCCAGGGATTGGATTCTAAGAAGGTAGACAAGGTAGATGGTAAAGTACTTTCTTCAAATGACTTCACAGATATTCTTTTGATGAAGTTGAATGGTGTAGCAGAACATGCTAACTATATCACTAAGGTATCAGAATTATTGAATGATTCCGGATTCCAGACTGCCGAAGAGGTAGAAGCTGCAATCCAGAAAATCATTGGCTCGGCTCCTGGTGTATTAGATACATTGGAAGAAATTGCTAAGGCTCTTGGTGATGACCCGAACTTTGCAACTACGATGACTCAGAAACTTACGGAGTTAACTGCAAAGATTGAAACTGAAACTCAGAATCGGGTATCCGGTGATGAAGCTTTGGAAACTAAGCTTACTACCTTGAGTACTACTCTTACCAAAACAGTAGAGGATTTAAGAACTTATGTTACTGAAACTCGTACTGAATTGTTGGCAAGAGCAAATAACCAAGATGCTCTTATTACTCGGAATGCTGCAAACATCCAGAGAAACTTGGAATTAATCCAGGGTATTCAGAATAATATTTCTGGTTCTTATCTGGAAGTTAAAGCTTTGCTTGAAAATGAGATTGCTGCACGTAAGGCAGAGATTGTTCGAGTAGAAGGCTTAATCAATGATACTAACCAGGCTCTTACTACAGAGACAGAGGAAAGAAAAGCTGCTGATAAAGAACTTCAGGATAACCTGGATGCTGAAGAAGCAGCAAGAACTGCAGCTGATACTGCCTTAGGAGTTCGTATTGATACCGAGATTGCAGAAAGAAAAGCTGCTGATAAAACTCTGCAAGATAATATTGATGCCGAGAAGTATGCAAGAACTCAAGAAGATACTCGTCTGAATGCTCGTATCGATAACGAAGAAGATGCAAGGGAAGCTGCAGATACTACTTTGCAGGATAATATCGATGCTGAAGAGACTGCCCGTACTGAAGCCGATACTACTTTGCAGGATAATATCGATGCTACCAATGCTCATACTATCAATACTCACAGATTGGATTCAAATCCAGTATTGAATGGTACCGACATTAAGTTGGATGGCTATGAAAAGAATGCAGGTACTACTCCTACAGACTTGGATGTAAAGGTAACAGATACTGCTTCAGCCGCATTCGGTAAAGTACAGAAACGTATCGAAGTAGATAAGGCAGATGCCGATGATAAGATTACTAAGGTAAAAACTGCAGTGGGTCTTACAGAGGCCTTGGCATTGCCTTCTCTGGAAGATACTAATTACCTTTCAGAATCCTCAAACATTGTAGATGGCATGAAGGAATTGGATAAGCAAATTGCCGACGGTAGACATGATGAGGTTTGGGAAGTATTATATACTCAGTTTACCCAAATCTCTGGCTTTTCGGTAAGTCCTACAATTATTGAGAAAGGAGTTGATGCAGATATTACTATTCGTGGTAATAACCTATTCAACAGTAAACCGCTTGTTCCAGAAACTTTATCAGTTAAAAGAGGAACTACTGTTATAAACAGTACACCAATTGCTAGCTTAAATATTAAGGATACCCTTAATACTGAGGATGACCGTACTACTTATACTTTAAGTATTACAAGCAAGGGTGTAACTAAAACAGCAACTGCTAACGTAAATGCTTACTATCCTATGTACTTTGGACATTCTGCTAAGGCAGCATTAACCGGTGAAGATGTTTTGGGTCTTACCAAACAGGCAATAAAGAGTTCTCCTAACGGAACTTATAACATGACGGGAATTGCTGAAGGAGAATATGTATGGTTATGCGTACCTTCTAACTTCAGTATAACTAAGGTAACTTCTTCTGGATTTGGAGTTCCTATGGCTGCTGCAGCTACAGTAACTGTAGAAGGTAAAGGTTCATACAAATGCTACCGTACTGAAGGAGCTTTAAAAGCTGGTAATTTCAATTTTGTAATCGGATAAAAACTTATAACTATGGCAGAAATTCCTATATATGGTACTTTGGTAAATGCTACCACAGACCCTAAGATTGTAAATACTGACCAAGCTTGGGATAAAGAGCTTGGGAAGTATCAATCTGAAATCAATAAAGAAAGAGTTGAGGGCAATGATTCTCTGAAAACTCAGCTGGACACATTGAGCTCAAAAGTAGATAAAGAGATAACCGATAGAGGTTCAGCTGATACTGCATTGGGTGCAAAGATTGATAAAGAAATCCAAGACAGAACCACAGCTGATACTGCATTGAAAACTGAACTAACTGATAGTATTCAGGAAGTTCGGGATGACCTTGATACTTTTAAGGCAACCAAGGGTCAGGCCAATGGTCTAGCTTCTTTGGGTTCAGACGGTAAGGTACCCGCAGCTCAATTACCTTCTTATGTAGATGACGTAATTGATGTATATGCAACCTACGATGTATCACCAACTAACCAGATATCTAATATCAAATTGTATTCTGATGCTGCTCATGCTAATCCAGTAACTGGAGAAGCTGGTAAATCTTACAATGATATAACTGAAGGACATCCAGGATATCAATTCCGTTGGTCAGGTACTACTTGGGTACCAATTACTTCTGGAGGTTTAATCATTGGTGAGATATCTGGTACTGCTTATGATGGAGCTAAAGGTAAAACTACCGCAGATGAACTACAGGGTCTTAAGAATTTTAATCCTGTACGATTAGTCAGTATTACTACTGATGCTTCTAAAGGTACCTTAAATTATGAATCCGCAAATAGTACTGGTGTTAAAGGCTTAGATATCCTTGCTGCTTCATCTACTAAGGCTGGTGTTATGACTGCAGCAGATAAGGTTAAACTTGACACTACATTACCGAATCAAATTGCTGCAGAAACGGATGCAAGGGAAGCTGCTATTGCTGGTGTTCAAGGAGAATTGGCTAATGATATAGCTCAGGAAGTAGTAGATAGAAACGAGGCTATTGCAACTGCTAAAGCTGAATTAACTACGGCTATCAATAAAGAAATATCCGATAGAAAGGCAGCCGATTCAGCTAATTTCAAAGAGCTAGAAGACGGAATGACTGCTGCTGTTGATAATCTAGAGGGAAAAATCCAGGCTACTGATGGTAAACTGTATGAAGAAATAGATAACCGAAAAGGTGAAATCAATAGAGTAGAAAAGTTAATCTCGGATGAAACTGCAACCCGAGCTCAAGCAGATACTAATGTAAATGCTAAGGTAGATTTACATATTGGTAATAAGTCTAATCCTCATGGAGTAACCAAAGCTCAAGTAGGATTGGGTAATGTTAACAATACATCGGATGCTGATAAACCAGTATCTACTGCTCAAGCTACGGCTATTGCCGATGCCAAGGCTGCAGGTACCAACGCTCAAACCAATCTTACTACTCACATGCAGAACATGAGTAATCCTCATGGAGTAACAAGAGACCAGTTGGGATTGGGTACTACTGCTGAGATTATCTTTAAGAAGGTATCTGCTCCTTCTGGTTTATGGAAAGAATCTGACGAAAGACTTAAGACTTTCATTAAACCATTGGAACATACTCTCGATGAAATCTGCTCTATACCTACGGATTCATTTATGATTCGTGGTAATCACGATATAGGTACAATTGCTCAGACAATCGAAAAATATTTCCCAGAATTAGTTTCTGAGAATACGGTTAAACCTGAAACAGTTCCTAATCCAGAAGCCTTCGAAAAGGTAGAAAAGGATGGAGAAACCTATATCCTGGTTAAAGAGGTAGATTATTCTAAGATGTCAGTATTGGCAATCGAAGGTATTAAACTTCTGAAAGCCGAGATTGATGAATTAAGAGAAAAACTTTTGTTCACAAACTTAGATTAATATGGGTGAGATAGCAACATGGAGTGCTGTCAAAACTAAAGTAGGCCTTGGTAAGGATTCAAACGAATGCCCTACCAAGGCTGAATTGTTGGCACTCTCTCCTACAGGAACGGGAGAAAATTACGTTGGCTTGGAAATATCCAATGCCAGTTCCTATGGAAACAATGAAACCGTACAACTTTCTGATATTCATAAGGTAACCTATAGATATGCTTTTACTGTAGTAGACACAGTTTTAAACTTCCCAGCTTTGGGAGGGTATCCTACTCCTCGGTGGTTTGGTTTAGGTACTACTAAACAAAAACAGATAGATGGAGTAGCTATCGGAGATACTATTTCTGTGGGTTATACCCAATCTGCTTATCCGGACTGGATTGTTTATGATGAAGGTTATAAAGCTTCAGAAAATACAACTCTAAATCAACGTTCTGCAAGTTTAACCTTTACTCAGAATGAGTCAGGTAAACAGATAACAGTTCAATTTACTCAGGATGCAGGAGTTGAAACTTGGGAGTATACCTTTTCAGTTCAGAATCCAAATCTAAATTATACAGCTTTAGGAGGTTCTGCAACTCCCGCAATAGCAGGGTATAATTCATTTAAGCAAAGGTATATAAATGGTAAACCTGTGGGTACTAGTGTAGATGTAGGTTTTTCATCTCCTGACTTACCCTCTTGGATATTTATGGATGACGAGAATCACTATACTGCTTTAGAGAATAAATCAGAAAACTCCCGTTCTCAAGTATTTACTAGTACTCAAAATGAATCTGGTAAAAAAGTTACAGTAACATTTGCTCAATTAGCAGGTGTAAAAACTTATGGTACACCTACTGTATATTTAGGAAGCATTGCAGATATCCCTGCATCAGGAGGGACTGCAGTTACACCTACTTATACTTATTCTCAACTTTGGGGATGGAATGGTAAAACCAATGATGGTGGTACTATAAGTTCTGGAGCTTCAGTAGTATGGTCCGAAAATATCTCAGGTTCTAATCTTGGTACAACTGCAAAGGCAAGAACTAAGTTGGGAAGCCGTACATTAACCGTTACTCTTAATGGTAAATCTGGTAGTGCCTCAATCGATATATATCAGGCAGAGAATAAGATTACCAATACAAGTCAAGGTACATGGGTAGTTTCCATTTCTGCAAACCCAAGTACCTTTACCGAACAAGGTGGTACATCACAAATCTCTGCAAGTGCAAGGGCAAGTAGAACTAACCATTGGTCTTCAGGTGCAACTAATGCAGCATCCGATGCTACTGGTACTCCAACGTTAAGTATACCTACTGCAGTAACCGGATTCAGTTTATCAGGTACTACTTTGACTGTTGCAGAAAACACAACTGCAAATCAAAGGAGTGTAGTAGTAAGGGCAACTATGGACACTGTCTATAAAGAAGTTACGGTAACTCAAAGTGCATATTTAGTAGAATGGCAGTACACATTTACTGCTTCTCCAACTACTTTAAGTTTTGATGCTTTGGGTACTGCTAAGTCTATTACTATTACTAGTTATCGTGAAAAGTATATCAATGGTTCTTTGGTAGAGGGTTCTAGAGAAAATGTAAGTTATATACATGCAACAAGTACTGAACATATTGGAACTGTACTAGGAACCAGTATTAGTATGCAAGAGAACCAAACTACTTCTACAAGAAGTGGCCAAGTATCATACGAACAGAATGGTTCTAATAAAGTGATTCGTATTACCTGTAATCAAGCTGCTGGTACAATATCTACTCGAGATGTATTAGAGGTAGTAGATAATTTTGGTGATTCACCTGCTGTAGGAGGAAGTATTTTTGGTTTGGTTAAGTCGGGATATTATGATGTAATTAATGGTAAGGATTCTACTTGGCATAATGTTACACCAACTCTAAAATCCAAATCTTCATACATTACCAATGTAGAAATTACCAAAGCTTCTGGAGATGGTTATAATATAGGAATTACTCTGTCTGAAAATACTTCTGAATCTTCTCGTAGAGCAAGTCTTACTTTAACCTATGGTAGTAAGGAAGTAGATATGGCAACTACTCAGGCAGGTGCTAGTGTTGCTTGGTCTTATGAACTAAAGGTAAATAACGGTACTCAAGATTTAAATCAACAAGTGCCTGCTAAGCCTAGTGGTACTTACTCTTTTACCATAAGTAGTAAAAGGTATAAGATTGTTAACGGTTCTGTTACAAGTCAAAGTGAAGATACTACTTGGACTACGTCTATACCGGGTTCTCCAAGTTGGATTCATGTAGAAGAGCAATCTAATACACTCATAGTAACCGTAGATGAGAATACAACTACTAGTCAAAGAAGTGCAGATATCGTTATATTTCAAACTGGTAGTAGTGATACTTCGATAACTTTGACAGTTGAACAACAAGCTGCAAGTATTACTTGGAATTATACCTTTAATATATTTCAGCCTTCATCCAAGGTACTGAATGTACCAGCTAAGATGATAGACCCCGATACTATTGTAGTTAATTCTTACAGAACGAAGGTAATCAATGGTACACAAACTTCAACTAAAGAATTTGTAGAAGTAACCATTGACCCAATCGAAGAATCCTGGTTAGAAGTTACCAAAAACAGTAATGACCAGACTCAAGCTGAGTTATTCGTAACTTGCTTAGAGAATAAAGTATCTTCAATTAGAAGTGCTACTGTAACAATTAGACAAGTAGGTACAAGTAATCTTGACCAAGTAGATATCAACCAATCAGCTGCAACTGTATCCTATAATTATTATATTGGTTTTAATGGTAATCCCGATGTAGGGGGATATTCCATGAATTGGGAATATACTCAGTTTGGTTCTAGTCATGGTCAATCTATAGATTTAAAATGTTGGAGAAAACCAGTAATTAATGGTATAGAATCTGATACTGAGGAAGCTGCAGAATACGAAGTTATTTTTAGTGGAGTTGGTATAGATTCCTTTACAGTTACAAATACCCCGTTATCATATGACCCAACTATAACTACCGTAAGGGCATATCCTAAGTCTATCAATGGTTCGGTATTCGATTTAAAGGGTACAGTACAATATAGGATAGCCGATTACCCAAGTAAATCTGCTTATCTGTACCTTACTCATAAACCAGTAGCAACTGTAAAGAGGTGGACCTTCCAATGGTATGACCAAGTTGAAAGTGTAACTATAAAGAATGTAAGTCATGATTCTAGTGCAGGTAGCATTTCTCCTATAACCATAATTTCTAAATGTGAGTACTTACTTGCTAGCAATCAATCCCAGGTTGCCTATACAGAGTATATAAAACCTAATGAAGACGAAGATACTGCAACTCCAGTAAGTTGGGGTAGGTTAGTAGAAAACGGTCAAACTGCCCAAAACGATTATGACTACGCTTATTTGGTAGATGAGAATAAGGAAGATTATGATAGGCAGGCTACCAGGACCTTTACTCAACCAGGTAATCCATCAAATAAAAGGTTATACCTATACGTAACTCAAGAATCCCCCCATACACCAGAAGTAGCATTTGATGTGTATAACAGTAGTCTATCTGCCTCCTTGTTAATGGGTATTGGTTGGAGATCTAATGAAGGTAGTGATTCTTTACCTAATCTGAGTAGAGGAGAAAATTTAGGAGCGCATGGTAGCAATAAAAGTAATATCCAAGTAGTTTACCATGCTCAACCCATTACTACTAGTCAGCAGTGGTTACCAGCAGCTCCTTCATTAAAGGAATTTAGTTATGATGGTTTGCCAATAGCCTTGAATGGAACTGACAGATATTATAATATATCAGAGTTTCAGTATGGTAGCTCATTGGCATCAGAACTCTTTAGAGTTACAGTAGATAATATAGATTATGACCCAACCTATGGTGGAAGTTTAACCTTACAATGGGAAGCCAGATTATCTAATAATAAACCTACTAATGGTATGTATGTAGGTATGATTGTACTTACTCCAGTAAGAGGTAATTTACCTGCTATTTATGTAAGGTTATATTATCAATCTCCTTCTGTAAAACCTTCAGTTTAATTAGAGTTAAAATCTTCCAACTCTAAATCTTAACATCGCATGGGAGAATCCATAGGAATCTACAGAAAATTTAAAGTACGATACTATAGCATTATTAATGTATATGGCCATATACGAATAACTTTAAAAATTAACTTTATGTTTAACAACTTAAAACTTAAAGACTATGGGAGTAGAAGTTAAATCTGGTGGTGAGGGCGTAATCGTCGCTGACCGCGGTTGTAATGATGGTTGCTGTTGTAATAAACACAACTCAGGCTGGGGCTCTGGTTGGGGTGCAGTTGGTGGAGCATTGGTAGGTGGTGGCTTTGGTGCTGCTGCGAAACTAAAGGCCTGATTAAAGAAGTAAAATCTGAATTGGCTCTTCAATTGGAACGTTGCTGCTGCGACATCAAGAATGGCCAACAGGAAATCAAGTGCCTCATCGAAAACACCGCTAAAGACCAGGAAATTGCTCGTCTTAACCGAGTAGTAGATGCTCAGAGAGACCAGAACATTATCCAGTCTGTAGTTGCCGCTCTTAAAACAACAACCACAACTCCGGCTTAATCGAGGCTGGAAATTTAAAAGAAAGGAGTGCATCTTACGGGGTGTACTCCTTTCTTCGTTTTAACACCTAAAAACTTAGAGAGATGGAAAAAGAAAAACTAACCGAATATCAGATACAGATATCTTTGCCTGCTCCTAATCAAGAGATTGCTCAAGAAGTAGCAAACAAAGCCCAAGCCCTTGTAGACCAGTTCGGATACTATCAATTCTTAAACTTGGTAGACTTCATGCAGAAGAATCCAGGTGCAGTATCATTCGGTTTAAATTTAATAAATAGGAGGTAATTATGGAAGAATTGATTTTTTCGAAACTACAAAAAGGTGATACATTGTATACCTTAGAAAGAGACAGACGTTCTATGTATCCAATCTTTGACAAAGCTACAGTAATCAGAGTTGGTGAAATTAAACCTATGTCTTCAGGCAATGATGGCAACTTTGTTTCAAGTATAGAAGTGGTAATCCAGGATTCAGTATCCTCACTTACAATCTTCTTACCTGTTCAAACTACGGAAGGTATTCATAATGGTGTATACTATACTACCGACCTTAAGAACATTGTTAATGAGGTAAATGTTCAAAGAACCAATGCCTTGAATGTTCTTAATAACCGGGATAAGTATGAAACTATCGTAACTGAATGCGATAATATCTTTAAGACAATTGAGGGTATGATTGCCCCCCAAGCTCCAGCTCAGGCTTACAAACCCGAAGAACTTGAAACATTTAAGATGGAGATAGACACTCGGCTATCAACCCAGGAGAATCTTCTCTTGCAAATTGCCCAAGAGTTGGGATTAAACAACAAAGAAAAGAAAGATGGCAAAAAAGGTTAACATAAATATATCACTCCCGATAGGAAGTGTTCAGATTTATGTAGACCCAAGGAAACAAATGCAAGCAGAAAAGTTGATTACTAGAACTCCCCAAATTATGCAAAGAGGTTATGATTTGGGTTCAAGGAAGTTCGGTAATCAACTTCTTCGTATTGTTAAGAGGAGCTTAAATACAGGAGTTCCTCCTCCAGGTTCCGGAGTATCTTGGCCACCTCATTCGGCTGCTACTCTTAAGAAGTATGGTTCTCATACTTTATTAAACCTTACTGGTCAATATGCAAGGTCAGTTACTATAGTGAACCGAAAAGACAGAACCTTTGTTGGTCTACCTCCTGGATTGAAAAAGACAACCTACTTTGGAAAGACTTCTCGTAAAACTCTTAATCAGATTGCCATCATGTTAGAGTATGGTAGTAGAGATGGTAACTTACCACCTCGTGAATTATGGAGACCTGCTTATAAAGCTGCAGGTGGAGCTGATGCTTTACAGAAGTCTATACGTAATGAAGTAAGAAAAGAACTCAGAAAATATACAAAATAATGGCAGATTTTGAAGCAGATAAAACATCTGGTAAGGGTCCTACACTTGTAATGGTACACCCATTAAAGTTGAATGATACTGAATCAGATAAGCGAGCTTCATTGATTGTAGATGTCAATGGAGTTACTAAAACGGTTAACCTCATTCAGAAGAAAGGTAGCCTTAATTACGAATACCAATTGGAGGTAGATAAGGATACACTTAATATTCTGGGTAAAGGTGGGACTGATACTTTGGTTGTTACATCCCGTCGTAGGGAAATGATAAATGGTACTCCTCAAGGAGAATGGGAAAATGTAGAGGTTACGGCTGAATTCCTAGAGGAACCTCCATTTACTGCTGGTATTAGATTTACTGATGCAGCAGAAAAGACTCTAGAGGTAAATATAACTTCTAAGAATCATACTGAACAAGCTATCACCGGAACTCTAACTATCAAACAAAGTGGAAGTAGTAATAATAAAACCATTCAGGTTATTCAGGCAGCAGGTACGGTTTCCTATAATTATAGGTTAGAACCACCAACTGTAAATTTATTCGTACCCAAAGACCAGAATGCTAATGTATATGAAACTTCGGTAGGATTTACGATTACTGGATATAGAGATAAACTAATAGAAGGTGAAAAGGTATCAGAAGAGGTTATGGCTTTTAAAATGCCAACAGTTGGTCAATCACAGGATGTTAAGTTATTTAATTCTAATGTAACTGTAACTTATTGGATTACTAATTACGGTAATATATCAAATATACCACAAACTACTTTTTCAGCAACTGTACATGCTAGAAAAACTGCAGGAGTGATGATAGGTGGAACTTCTGCTAACTTCGAGTGTGTATTTACTGATGGTGGTACTTATGGATTCACTCCTTTGTTAGCTACTCAAATAGTGTAAAATTATGGTAAATACAGAAGAAATAGTAGAAAGAACCTTTTATATCTGTCTACTAACGACAGCATTAAAAAGAAAGCTTACATTAAATCCTGATGACTACCTACCACTATCCTTAGAGAATGAGAAAAGATTTAAGGAGGATTCAGAAGCCTTAAAGAAATTCATACCTATCTTTGGAGTAGG
>UMIX01007748.1_pt1 | contig 18174 bp, 10 predicted proteins | sample 1965891 | NCBI WGS metagenome assembly UMIX01 (sample SAMEA4836136, study PRJEB28245) | human gut metagenome | biome: gut microbiome; material: fecal sample | place: Denmark | collected 2008 | reverse complement strand
AAGTTACGGCAGTTGATGTAGTCGCCGTTAAGTACGCCGGTCTTGAACAGATGACTGTTAATGAGGTTGTCTTTATGGGCGGCAAACTTCATGCCCCAGCCGTTGAAGCAGAAGTCGAGCAACTGCGGGTCGGAATGTTTTTCCAGCAGGGTGATGAAAGCATGGTCGCGGGCCCAGGTGTCGTTTGTAGGACATTTCACAAAAGTAATCTGGTCACGATAGGGGAAGTCGGCCAAGGCTGCCGGAAATTCGGGAGCCACGAGCAACAGGGGCTGGCGGCTGGCTATTTCGGTAGCAAGGCGGACAAAGCAGGTCTCCACTTCATCGAGCATATAGGCCCAGTCGGTATCGGCATGAGGCCAGGTAAGCTGTATGTAGCTTTGTTTGTGCCATTCGGCGGGCAGGTAATAGGTTTTTTCCATATTCTTGTATAATTATTTTTCGTTTGATTCTCTTTTTTCTCTTGCGGCAGGAAGGGCTTCCTGCGGGAGGTATTTCTGGTCTTCTTTTTCTTTCTGTTTGCTGCTGCGGTTTTTCCGGCGGCGGAGGAACCAGTCGACGAGTTCTTTCCAGTTCATGAAGTCTTTCTTGTACATGATACCGATGCCCTGAGTGGTAAGGGTGGACTTCGTGAAATAACGGTCGTTGGTCTGATTGTATCCGCGCAGACGGAATTCTCCGTTCTTGGTGAGCAGCCAGATGGCTTCAAAGTCACCCACAAAGTTTGTATTACGCATGGTATTTTCGCGGTAACCAAAGTTTCCGTTGATTATCAGTCGGTTATTTAGTAAGCGTCCGGACAGGATGGCTTCGGCTTCTACATCGCTCCAGCCTTTTTCTCCGGTGGTGAGGTTGGTACCTACGTTCCAGTTCTGGTTGTCGATGACTTGCGAAAGCATGTTGTTCAACTGGCCCGACAGGGTGCTGAAGGCCAATGAACTGGTGGCATCGGTCTGCCCGGTGTTGTTGGCATAGTCATAGGTATAGAACTTGCCGACTCCCAGCAGATAGATAATCTGCGTATTCATCTGCTCTTCAGTGCTGGTGAGGCTGCGTACCAGTTCGCGGTCTTCCTCGCTCACAGTGGGCAGTTCAAGTCCGAATGTCAGGTTGGGGGATGTGAGGTTACCGCTCAGGTTCAACAGACAGTTTACCCGCACGTTTCCACGTGAAGAAGAAGCGTCGGCTATCAGGTCGTTCAGTGAAGCGGAGTTCACCGTATAGACGGCCTGCACGTTCAGGTTGGCAGCTTTGGGGTCGCCGTTGAAGGATACCACACCTCCGGGCTGCAGGGTGAAGTCTTTTCGGATAACGTTCTGCATACTCATCTTGTAGATTCCTTCAGTAATGTTGTAGTTACCGAACATCTGGAAGTTGCCCTGATTAAAGAAGTTGATGCGTAGGTTGCCGGTTCCGTAGGCAGAAATATAGTCTCCGGCCGAAGGGTCCATGATGATTTTCATGTTGGCACGTTCGGCAGGTTCTATCTGCAGATTGATGTGGATGGCGGTAGGTGTATCGTCGTCATCCTGCTTGTCGGGCTGGTTGAGTGGGTGGTACACTTCGGCCTTGACCGCAGCCTGTTTGCGGCGTGGGGTACGGTCTACGAAGGTGATGAAGCCGGAGTTGGTAGCCTCGGCTGCTGTTCCTAATACGTAGACAAATTCAGTCTGGTTGTCGGCACGAACCTCTCCGTCAACGTTCAGCTGTCCGTCGCCTCCCCGGAGAAATACGTTTCCGGTGGCATAGATATGACCGTAGAAGGGGAATTCCGGAGTTTCCTTTTCAGAGTGGAATACCAGCATGCGGTCGGTATTGAAGCGGAACTGGTAGCTCAGGTTCTTTAATTTGGTATGCCGTAACTCACCGTTGGCCAGTCCGGTATGCCCTTCTGTATCCTGCAAGCGCACGTTCTGGAAACGGAACAAGCCGGAAGCGATGTGCACGGAATCGGCCGAAGCCAGGAAAGTAGCATTCAGAATGTTGACCTTCATCTGCATCTGTGCCTTGACTTTTCCTTCCAAATCAAGCTGGGAGAAGGGGCCGAACAGACGCACGTCGCCATGTACGCTTCCGTTGACATTGCTGAATATATTTTCCACGAATGGTTGCAGGAAGGAGAGAGGGGTTCCTCCGGCCTGGATATGGAGGTCGAGGCCCTTCATCTTGGGCGATACGTAGCCGATGACCCGTGTGGTGCAGGCGCTGTCGCGGCGGATGTCGGCATTCAGGCGAACGCCTCCCAACTCTTTATCCCATGAGCCGAGGATGTCGGCGCGTCCTAGCAGGGCATGATTGAGGGAGAAATCTTTCACATCGAGACGGGCTTCCATCACCGGGTCCTCAAGCACGTGGCGCAGGTGGACTTTCCCGCTGATGCCTCCGTCGAAACGTACGGCATGAAACTGAATCATGTCCATGATGTAGAGCAGGTTGATGTTCTTCAAGTCTACCAGACAGGAGTCAGCTTCTGTTTTTCCCAGTCGTCCGTTGATTTTCAAGTGCTGGTTGCGGTGCTCAAACAGGAAGTTGTGTATTTCGATGCTGTCTTTTGCGATGTCTACAGTAGCCGGATGGATGTTCCAGGTGGTGTCATTCAGAATGACCTGGCTGGGCTGGATGTCCACACGGGTGTGGAGTACCCTCTTCAGGCTGTCCTGACGGAAAGAAGCGATGGCGTCAATTTTTCCGCTATAGGTGAGCTGGGTGTTGTTGCCCCAGTAAATGGTGCTGTGCAGCTTGTCGTCTTTGGCTCGCGTGATGAGGGAGAAATTGAACATGGCTCCTTTTTTCATCAAGGTGCCGGCGCGTAACTGGCACTGCAGTTCGTCGGAACGGCTTTCGCACAACAGAGTGCCCGATTCGTAGTATTTCCCTTTATATGTGAATTGAGGAATCGAACCGTTGATGCGCATCTGTGAGAGGCTGTCGTTAAGTTGTCCTGAGAACGTGGCCGGCATCTGCAACTCGAACGGAATGTTCAAAACCTTTGAAAGAAATTCACTGTTTTCCATGCGGAACTGGAACCGGAACTGGTTGTTCGGCTCTGCGGGTTTCTTCCTTCTTCTTTTCTGTTTCTCTTCCGGGAACAGGGATGGAAGATGCTTCCGGATCACTTTCTCCATGCTCTTCAGCAGGGTGTGGTAGGCATATTGTCCTTGTATGGTTCCGGTCAGGAACGGGGAGTCAATGCGTATTTCCTTCTGCTTGTCTTGTGAGGTAAGCTGTGTCGCATCAATCTGCAGGCGGGGAAGGAAATAGTTCTCTTCTTCGTTGGGCGTGCGAACTGAAAGACTGTCGAGGCTGATTTTTCCCTGGACATCGTCAATGGAATGTCCTGAAAAATCAGCCGTCAGATTCAGTGATACGTCGGTATCTTCGTATTTTTTCGTCAGTTGGAGTTTATGGGGACGAAAATCACGCACTTTTACCCGCAGGTTGAAGTCGGGTACGGCCTGTTGGGTCACGAAATTCCCGTCTACGCTGATTTTACCATTTTCATCGTCGAGTGACAGATGGCCGTTGAAACCGCCCGGCTTGAAATTTCCGTTCAGTGCGATGTGCTGGTATTGGTAGTCATTGTACTCTAAAGAAGAGATTTCTCCTTTGATATGCGATTCTGGCTGGTGGTTTCGGTATTGCAGCCCGTTCAGTTCCAGGTCAAAAGAGGTTTTACCCAGTTCTTTTTTCGCCAGCAGTTTGCCAAGCTCAAAATTATGGGTGGAAACTTTTCCGGAGTAACTTTTTTGCTGGGTCAGGGTGTCGGTATGCATGGTCAGATTGGCATTAATCTGTCCCGGTTGGCTTTGCAGGGTACCGTGTGCAGTGATACGGGAAGGGTATCCCGATACATCACCCTGAAATTTGAGAAAGCCCAGACGCTGCAGGATGTCGGGTACAGGTGCGGCGGTACCTTTCAAGTTATGTATGAGCCAGGATATGGCGGTTTCGTCGGCATCAGCCTGTGTGATTTGACCAAAAAAATAAGGCGGTTGTGAAGGATTGCTGTGGTCGAGCATTCCTTCTGCATGTATTTCCAGTGCTTTGTGCGGGCTGGAGAGATAGAAATTGGTACATCGAGCCTGTTTTCCTCTTCCATGAAAGGCCAGGTCGATATGCACGGAGTCCTGAAAATGCTGGAGTGCAGGGACAAAGCAGGCGATGTCGGCCGGAGTGACCGAGGCATTCAGGCGACCCATGTAGGTGGTTTGTGTATCTGAAATAAAGTCGGGTGCGGTGAGTTCTCCCGCTACGGTAAATGTGTCGATGTTTACCGTCGTGGCCGGAAGGCTCAGGTTCAGGTCATGCAAATGGATACCTTTGGGGGTAGCTGTGGCCTTCAGCGCAAATTTCTTCAGTTGAAATCCGCTTTGCTCATTGAAACTCATACGGCGGATTTGTGCGTTGAGCGAATCGGTCTGCAAGGCCTTCAAGGAGATGGTTGCCGAAAGTTCGCTGATGCCGATGTGATGAGGATTGAACCGGCGGGGCGTGTTGGATTCCGACAGCACATCGTAGTGGATTTGTCCGCGACGGATAAGTACGGAATTGATACGCAGGTCGATGGACTTTTCGCTCTTTGTCGTATCTTTTGAAGCAAAAGTGTCAATCAGAAACTGGCAATTCAGGGGAGCCTTGGGGTGGGCACGGTTCAGGCGGGCATCCAGTCCGAATAACTGGACACTGCTGATGCGGATTTTTCCACGAAGAAGAGAGGGAATGTCAATCTTGACGGAAAAGCGCGAAATGCCGAGCATGTCTTTCTTCTGTCGGTCCTTTATCTGCACGTTCTGGATGACAACGCGGTTCAGAAGCCCTAGGTCTACATTGCCAATGCTTACTTCGGCCTGGGTAAGACGGGTAAGTTCACGGGCAGCATACGTACTGATGCGGTGTTGGACAGCCGGAAGGTTCAGCAGAGCAATCAGACCGAAATAGAATACCAGTGTCGAAATGACCGTGATACGTATGGCTTGTTTTATGCGCGTGGCTTTACTCATTCTTTATTTATGCAAATTATAGACAAATGTACAAATAACCCTCGAAGAAAAGGGCCTTTGAGGGTGTTATTAGTAGTTTTTAAGTTTTGGGTGATGCCCTTTTACGGTTGGTATAAATGAATTGGAAATCTATTTTTATTCATTTCTGTAGCATAAAATGTAAATATATATGGATTTTGTATGGAAAATTGGAAAAATATTCGGAAATTTGCAGCTGTTATTAATTTAGTAATGAAATTAGACTTAAACGGATAAAAATGACGCAAAAAATGAAGATTCCTTCTCCGCTGGTGTCTTTGCTGCCTGTAGCGGTATTGGTGGTATTACTTTTCTTTACGATTCGTCTGTTGGGAGCTGATGCGTTAGGTGGCGGAAGCCAGATTTGTTTGCTGCTGACTACGGCTTTGTGTGCGGCTTTGGGTATGAGCCGATATGGGGTGAGCTGGAAGGATATTGAACATGCCATTATCAACAACATTGCGGGGGTGAGTTCTGCTTTGATTATCCTGTTGATTATCGGAGCTCTTTCTGCAGCCTGGATGTTAGGGGGAGTGGTACCTACGTTGATTTACTATGGGGTACAGATTATTCATCCGAAATTTTTCCTCGTATCGTGCTGTGTGATTTGTGCAGTGGTATCGGTCATGACGGGCAGTTCGTGGACTACTATTGCGACCATCGGTATTGCCTTGATGGGTATTGGCAAGGCACAGGGTTTTGATGAGGGATGGATTGCCGGAGCGATTATCTCGGGTGCATATTTCGGCGACAAGGTTTCTCCGCTTTCGGACACGACCATCCTGGCTTCCTCGGTGACAGATACGCCGCTGTTTACGCATATCCGTTACATGATGTACACCACGGTGCCTTCGGTGGTCATTTCACTGGTTATTTTTACAATAGCTGGATTTTCGCATGAGGCATCAGACAGTTCGCAGATTGCCGTGTTTACTACCGGACTGGCGGAACGTTTTCATATTACTCTCTGGGTGTTGCTGGTGCCGGTGGTGACAGGAATATTAATTGCCCGTAAGGTGTCTTCTATTATTACCTTATTCATATCGACCGCTTTGGCTGTGGTGTGCATGCTGGTTTTCCAGACAGATGTACTTCAGGAAGTGGCCGGTGACGGAGTGAGCGGAGGGGAGGCCTTATATAAAGGTGTGTTACTGGCCTTGTCGGGCAGTACATCACTGCAGGCTTCTACTCCTGCATTGACCGAACTGATTGCCACCCGTGGCATGGGAGGTATGATGGATACGGTATGGCTGATTCTCTGTGCCATGTGTCTGGGTGGAGCCATGACGGCCTGTGGCATGTTGGGGAGCATTACGCGTATGTTCGTACGCTTTACGCATAAGCTGGCAAGTACGGTAGCAGCAACTGTAGCTTCCGGTTTGTTCCTGAATCTGGCTACTGCCGACCAGTATATTTCGATTATTCTGACCGGAAACATGTTCAAGGATATTTATAAGAAGAACGGATACGAATCGCGCCTGTTAAGCCGAACTACAGAAGATGCCGTCACGGTGACCAGTCCGCTGATTCCCTGGAACACATGCGGAATGACGCAGGCCACGATACTGAATGTGCCTACACTGGTGTATTTACCGTATAGTTTCTTTAACTTGCTGAGTCCGTTGATGAGTATCTTCGTGGCGTGCATCGGCTTTAAGATTGTACGTTCGGTAAAAAAGGATTAAGAAACAATTTTCATTAAAACCATAATAGAATGAACCAGAAACACGTAACATTGGCTGCTTGTCTGTTGGCTTTCGGACTGACGGTACAGGCTCAGGATGGAGGCATCTCTCCGGATATGTTGAAAAAAATTCAGAGTAGTTATCAGAATACGGCTGCCGACAAGGCACTGCGGAATGCCATGGGAGGTACCAGCATCAAGGAACTGGCATTGAACCAGGAAAACCAGAAGGCGCTGAATACGGATTTCTCCATTAAGGTGGAATCAAAAGGTATCACCGACCAGCAGTCGTCTGGCCGTTGCTGGCTGTTTACGGGGCTGAATGTGATGCGTGCCAAGGCCATTGCACGCTATGACTTGCCGGGACTGGAGTTCTCGCAGGTATATTCTTTCTTCTGGGACCAGCTGGAAAAATCCAATCTGTTCTTGCAGGGAGTTATTGAAACGGCTGGCAAACCGATGAACGAGCAGACTGTGGAATGGCTGTTCAAGCATCCGCTGAGCGACGGAGGTACATTTACGGGAGTAGCTGACATCGTGTCGAAATACGGTCTCGTGCCTAAAGAGGCTATGCCGGAAACATACAGCAGTGAACACACCTCGTACATGTCTTCTTTGATTGGCTTGAAGCTGAAGGAATTCGGACTGGAACTGAGAGAAATGGCTGCTAAAGGAGAGAAGGCTGCAACGATTGAAAGCCGTAAGGAAGAGATGCTGAGCACGGTGTATCGTATGCTGGTGCTGACTTTAGGAGTGCCACCGACTGAGTTCGACTATGTACGTAAGGACAGCAAAGGGAATGTGGTGGCTACAGAGCATCACACACCGATGTCGTTCCTGGAAAAATACGGTGATACGAACCTGTTGACTAATTATGTGATGGTGATGAACGATCCTTCACGTGAATATTACAAGTGTTACGAAATTGCATACGACCGTCATCGTTACGATGGAAAGAACTGGACGTATGTGAATCTGCCAGTAGAGGAAATCAAGGAAATGGCCATTGCGTCATTGAAGGACAGCACACGGATGTATTTCTCAAGCGACGTGACACAGCTGGACAGTAAGCGTGGGTTGCTGGATGTAAACAATTATGATTTCGGTTCGTTGATGGGTACGACTTTCGGAATGGATAAGAAAGAACGTATCCAGACGTTTGCCAGCATGTCGGCACATGCCATGACACTGATGGCAGTAGATTTGGACGCGAACGGAAAACCGAAGAAATGGATGGTGGAAAACAGTTGGGGAGCTGCATCGGGCTATCAGGGACACCTGATTATGACGGATGAATGGTTCAATGAGTATATGTTCCGTCTGGTGCTGGAAACGAAATATGTACCGAAGAAGGTGCTGGACATCTTCAAGCAGAAGCCGATACAACTTCCGGCATGGGATCCGATGTTTGCGGAAGAAAAATGATGACCGGGCAGAAATAACATGGCTCAGGGCTTGCTTTATCGGTAGAAATATCTTTTCTTTGTGAAAAGAAGGAACTGATTATACGGGGCGTGGAGGTTTGGGTATCTTCACGCCCTTTTGACCTTAAATAAGTATGCTATGGATAAAATGCAGCCAATATCTCAGGCTTTGTACAGCTTGTTGTTTTTAGGGTGTATGGGAGCCGGATTCCCACTTTATGTACAAGGACAGAATGTAGACGAATTGCCTCCCGATTCAATTTATAACATCGGGTATGCCCGTGGTAGTCTGAAGAATATTTCCGGTTCGGTGGAACAGATTACGGAAAAGCAGATGAACCGTGAGTTGATAACCAATCCGCTGGAAGCCATTCAGGGACGTGTGCCGGGACTTACCATCTTGAAGAGTAACAATGGAATGGCGGCGCTGGAGTCAGTCCGCCTGCGTGGTACGACTTCGCTGACCAGTGGAAATGACCCGCTGATTATCGTGGACGGGGTATTGGGTGATTTGACGATGCTGACCTCGGTATATCCCACCGATATAGAGTCTTTTACGATTTTGAAGGATGCGTCGGAAACGGCGCAGTATGGTTCACGTGGAGCGTCGGGAGTCATTAATATTGTCACCAAGAAAGGCCGGGCAGGGAAGACACGCGTGAACTACAACGGTAGTTTTGGTGTGTCGCATGCTTATCGCCGGTTGGATATGCTTTCGGGAGCAGAGTATCGCAAGCTGGCGGCTGAACGAGGATGGAGTATCCTGGATAAGGGATATGACACGGATTTCCAGAAAGCCATTGAACAGACGGGTTTGCAGCAGAATCATAACATTGCGTTTTATGGGGGTGGTGAGGCTTCCAATTACAGGGTGTCGTTAGGCTTTCAGAACCGTGAGGGAGTGATTCAGAATGAGGGCATGAAACTGTTTACGGCCAATATGAATATGTCGCAGAAGATGCTTGACGGACTGATTGACTGTGAATTGGGGTTATTTGGTTCGATGAAGCGAGACCGTACGCTGTTTGATTTACAGAAGACTTTTTATTCGGCAGCCGCTTTTAATCCTACTTTTCCTGATTTCCCGGATCCGGAAACCGGGAGCTGGGACCAGATTACGACGGCCAGTCAGATTACAAATCCATTGGCCTGGATGGATGTGGACAACCGCGAGGAGACTTCTTATTTCAGTTCGCACGCCCGCTTGACTTTTAATTTGCTGAAGGATTTGAAGATGGTGCTTTTTGGTTCTTATACCTATAGCACAACAGAAAATGCCCAGTTCCTGCCAACAACGGTATGGGCCAACGGACAGGCTTACCGGGGAAACCGGAAGTCGGAAGCCTTATTAGGAAACCTGATGCTGACGTATCAGAAGCAATTGGGGGCTCACTTTCTGGATGTGCTGGCTTTAGGGGAGGTGGAAAAGAATCGTTTTCACGGCTTTTACACGACCACGACTAATTTTTCTTCCAATGAGTTGGGGTATCACAGCTTGCAGGGCGGGGCATTGCGTCCTTGGGAAGGTACTGGTTCCTATTATGAAGAGCCGCATCTGGTGTCGTTCCTGGGACGTGTGAATTATACGTACGACGACCGTTACGTGCTGACGGTGAACTTGCGTACGGATGCATCTTCCAAATTTGGACGGAATCATAAATGGGGCGTATTCCCTTCTGTTTCTGCTGCGTGGAATATAACCCGTGAGAAGTTTATGAGACGTTTTCACCTGATTGATAACCTGAAGTTGCGATTGGGATACGGATTGGCAGGAAATCAGGGAGGGATTGATTCGTATACCACTATGGCACTGGTGCGTCCTAACGGGGTAACTCCCGTGGGAAATTCGCCTTTGGTGACGTATGAGATCCTGAAAAACGTCAATCCGGATTTGAAATGGGAAGTCAAGTCGACTTTCAATGCGGGGGTGGACATGGGATTTTACGGGAACCGCTTGTTGCTGTCGGTGAACTATTATCTCTCCAAAACAAGGGATATGCTGTATATGTATGATGTCAGTGTACCTCCGTTTGCTTATAACAAACTTTTGGCTAATCTGGGATCCATGCGGAATAGTGGAACGGAACTCTCCATCGGTATCACACCCTTGCGAACCAAGGACATGGAGCTGAATATCAACGCAAACGTAACTTTCCAGCGGAACAAATTGCTGTCGCTGAGCGGTATGTATGAAGGAGAATATATCAGTGCGGCGCAATATACGGCTTTGGCCGGACTGAATGGTGCGGGACTGCACGGCGGATACAATAATATCGTGTATCAGATTGTAGGACAGCCGTTGGGCGTTTTCTATCTGCCGCATTGTGAAGGACTGGTTTCGGACGGGAACGGAGGATATACCTATAAGATTGCTGACTTGAATGGAGGAGGCGTGAACTTGGAGGAAGGAGAAGACCGTTATGTAGCCGGACAGGCTACTCCCAAGACCTTGTTAGGTTCCAACATCAGCTTCCGTTACAAGCGTTTTGATGTGTCGTTGCAGATAAACGGAGCATTCGGGCATAAAATTTATAATGGCACGGCACTGAGTTACATGAACATGAACAGCTTGCCGGATTACAATGTGTTGGCTGAGGCTCCGGCACGGAATATACATGACCTGACGGCAACGGATTACTGGCTGGAAAGCGGCAACTATGTGAACTTTGATTACCTGACTGTGGGTTGGAACGTACCTATCAAAAAACAGCGTTTCTTGCACGGGGCACGCCTGGCACTGACCATTAATAACCTGGGCACAATCTCCGGTTACTCAGGGCTGACTCCGCTGATTAATTCTACCTTGGTGGACAATACTTTCGGGGTGGACGACAAACGTACTTATCCTCTTTCAAGAACTTATATGATTAGTTTAGGGCTTAACTTTTAATCTGCTTATTATGAAAATAATATACTCAATACTATTTGCGTCGTTTTCTCTGCTGTCATGGACTTCTTGCAGTAGTTATCTGGAAGAAAATCCGAAGGACCGTCTGGATGAAGAAACGGCTTATTCTACCTTGTCGGACGTGCAGAAAAATGGGGTGCTTTCGTTGTATAATTACGTGGGTGGATATGTCGACAGTCAGGGCCTTCAGGGAACAGGTCGAGGTATCTATGATTTGAATACGTTTACTACTGATGAGGCTATCATGCCTACACGTGGAGGAGACTGGTATGACGGTGGATTCTGGCAGGGATTGTACTTGCATCGCTGGGGAGTGAACAATGAGGCGATTTATGCCACCTGGGAATACCTGTATCGTACGGTGATTTTGTGTAATGGATCTTTGGAAAGAATACAGGATTTTGCTGAAAAACATCCCAAGGAAAATGTAGCAGATTGTGTGGCTGAAGTACGGGCATTGAGAGCCATGTTTTATTATTATATTATGGACCTTTTCGGGAGTGTTCCACTGATTGAAAAGAGCAATCCGGAAGTTGAAGATATTGTTCAAGAGAAGCGTTCTAAAGTATTTAATTTCATTGTGAAAGAACTTGCGGAATCTTCTTCTCTTTTGAGCAAAGAACGGAGCAATCAGCCGGGAGTGTATTACGGGCGAATGACACAGCCAGTGGTGTGGTTTTTGCTGGCCAAATTAGCCTTGAATGCGGAAGTTTATACCGATGATGACTGGACAGACGGAAGCCGTCCGGACGGGAAATCCATCTTTTTCGAAGTGGAGGGGCAGCGTTTGAATGCCTGGCAAACGGTGAACTATTATTGTGAGAAGATTACGGCAGCAGGATATACCCTGGAAAAGGATTATACAGCCAACTTTGCCGTGTTCAATGAGTCCTCGGAGGAAAATATTTTTGTCATCCCCATGAGCAAGACTTTATACACCAATCAGTTTATCTACTTGTTCCGCTCGCGGCATTACAACCATGCCAAGGCGTATGGGCTGAGTGGAGAAAATGGCTCGTCGGCTACGAAAGAGGTGCTTGAGACCTTCGGCTATGATACGCCGCAGGTGGATGCCCGTTTTGATTACTGCTATTTTGCCGGGCCGGTAAAGGATTTGGAGGGAAATCAGATTCTGCTGGATGACGGGGTTACTCCATTGGTGTATGAGCCTTGGAACGTGGCACTGGATGTGTCGGGAAAGCCGTATGAGAAAACAGCCGGAGCCCGAATGAAAAAATACGAAGTCGATAAGACGGGGCTTAAGGACGGAAAACTGCTGGACAATGACATCGTGTTGTTCCGCTACGCCGACGTGCTGCTCATGCAAAGTGAGGCTAAGGTGCGGAATGGGGAAGATGGCGATGCCGAGTTGAATTTAGTGAGAAGTCGGGTAGGTATGGCTCCGAGAACTGCTACATTGGAAAATTTGCTGGATGAGCGAATGATGGAGCTGGCCTGGGAGGGCTGGAGGCGGCAGGATATGATTCGTTTCGGCGTTTTTACCCGTTCGTACAGCTGTCGTCCGCAGCTTCCGGGGGAGGAAAACGGCTATACTACCGTCTTCCCGATTCCGGAAAAAGTGATTGACATGAACCCTCAGCTGCACCAGCACAAGGGATATTAAGTGTATTTTTGCTCTCTCTATATGGCAGAATAGCCATTTTGTCATAGTTATTTAATATTTGCCTTTCGATATAAAGAAATATTTCTCTAATTCGATGGGCAAATATTCTTTTTTCACCTCTTTTTTATTTAATTTTGCACGCAAAATACAAAACCATTTTTTATAACCTAACATGGCAAATTTAATTAAGTTGCGTAAAGGCTTGGACATAAACCTGAAAGGTAAGGCGGCTGCGGAAGTGGTGGCTGTGAAAGAGCCGGGATTCTATACTCTGTGTCCCGATGATTTTACAGGCGTGACTCCGAAAGTGGTCGTTAAGGAACAGGAATATGTGATGGCCGGAGGACCCTTGTTTGTAGACAAGAATCATCCAGAAGTGAAATTTGTTTCGCCGGTAAGCGGCGTAGTGACAAGCGTGGAACGTGGGGCAAGACGCAAGGTGATGAGCATCACCGTGCAGGCTGCTACGGAACAGGACTTTGAAGAATTCGGCAAGAAGAGCGTGGCTGCACTTGACGGTGCTGCTGTAAAGGAAATGCTGCTGAATGCCGGTTTGTTCGCGTTTATCCGTCAGCGTCCGTATGACGTAGTGGCTGATCCGACTGTAGCACCTCGTGCTATCTTCGTTTCTGCATTCGACACAAACCCGCTGGCTCCAGAATTCGAACTGGCGCTTTCAGGCGAAGAAGCAAATTTCCAGACTGGATTGGATGCATTGGCTAAGATGGCCAAGACATACCTGAGTATCAGTGTAAATCAGAAATCACCGGCTTTGACGCAGGCGAAGAACGTGGAAGTAACTGTATTTGACGGACCGCATCCTGCAGGTAACGTTGGTGTACAGATTAACCACATCGCTCCTGTAAACAAGGGTGAAACAGTATGGACTATCGATCCGCAGGCTGTTATCTTCATCGGCCGTCTGTTCAATACGGGTCATGTAGACTTTACCCGCACGGTAGCAGTGACTGGTTCGGAAGTGCTCAAGCCTGCCTACGTGAAACTGAAAGTAGGTGCACTGCTGACAGGTGTGTTTGAAAACAACGTGACAAAAGACAAGGCTTTGCGTTACATCAGCGGTAACGTGCTGACCGGTAAGCAGATTTCTGCGAACGGTTATCTGGGAGCTTTTCACAGCCAGGTGACTGTGATTCCGGAAGGAAATGACGTGCACGAAATGCTGGGTTGGATTATGCCGCGTTTCAATGACTTCAGTACCAGCCGTTCTTATTTCAGCTGGATGATGTGTAAAAAGAAAGAGTATGTGTTGGATGCCCGTGTGAAGGGTGGGGAACGCCACATGATCATGTCAAATGAATACGACCATGTACTTCCGATGGACATTCTGCCGGAATACCTGATTAAAGCCATCATTGCAGGAGATATTGACCGGATGGAGGCATTGGGTATTTATGAGGTAGCTCCGGAAGACTTTGCCTTGTGTGAATTTGTCTGCTCTTCAAAGATGGAACTGCAGCGTATTGTTCGCGACGGACTCGACATGCTCCGCCGTGAAATGTGTTAATGCTAACTAAAACGATTATTAATAAATGAACGCGTTAAGAAATTATCTCGATAAGATAAAGCCTAACTTTGAAGAGGGAGGCAAATTTCATGCTTTTCGTTCTGTGTTCGACGGGTTTGAAACATTCCTGTTTGTTCCGAACACTACTTCGAAGACAGGTACGCACATCCACGATGCGATAGACAGCAAACGTATCATGTCGTTCGTGGTGATTGCGCTGATACCGGCCTTGTTGTTCGGTATGTATAATGTAGGTTACCAGCATTTCCATGCTACCAATGTAGAAGGAAGCTTCTGGGAAATGTTCGGCTATGGTTTCCTGGCTGTACTGCCGAAAATCATTGTATCCTACGTGGTAGGTCTGGGTATCGAATTTGTGGTAGCCCAGTGGAAGAAGGAAGAAATTCAGGAAGGTTTCCTGGTTTCCGGTATGTTGATTCCGATGATTGTGCCGGTTGAGTGTCCGTTGTGGATGCTGGCCGTGGCTACTGCTTTCTCTGTGGTGTTTGCAAAGGAAGTGTTCGGTGGTACAGGTATGAATATCTTTAACCCTGCATTGATTACTCGTGCCTTCCTGTTCTTTGCTTATCCGACCAAGATGTCCGGTGATACGGTATGGGTGTCCGGTGACAGCATCTTTGGCTTGGGAAGCAATGTAGACGGTCTGACTGCTGCTACAGCACTGGGACAGGCTTCTACTGCTACTGATGCGATGGCATATCCTGCTTTCTCTTGGGATATGGTAACTGGTCTGATTCCGGGTTCTATCGGTGAAACCAGTGTAATTGCCATTGCGATTGGTGCGGTTATTCTGTTGTGGTCAGGTGTGGCAAGCTGGAAGACAATGTTGTCAGTATTTGTAGGTGGTGCGGTAATGGGATGGATTTTCAATACCATTGGTCCGGACACTGCAATGGCTAAGATGCCTTGGTTTGAACACTTGTGCTTGGGTGGTTTCTGCTTCGGTGCTGTGTTTATGGCTACAGACCCTGTAACTTCTTCACGTACAGAAAACGGTAAGTTTGTATATGGTTTCCTGATTGGTGCCATGGCAATCATTATCCGTGTATTGAATCCGGGTTATCCTGAAGGTATGATGTTGGCTATCCTGCTGATGAACATCTTCGCTCCGCTGATTGACTACGTAGTAGTTCAGAATAACATTTCTCGCCGTGCAAAACGTGCTATGTCTAACAAATAAAAACCGAAAATACAATGAATACTAATAGTAACTCTTATACTATCATTTATGCTTCGGTAATGGTTGTTATCGTAGCATTCTTGCTGGCTTTCGTGAACTCTTCTTTGCGCGACTTGCAGGGAAAGAACGTAGAGCTGGATACAAAGAAGCAGATTCTTTCTTCACTGGGCATCAAAGGTGTGCAGGATGCAGAAGCTGAATTTGCTAAAGTAGTGAAATCGGATATGGTGGTTGCTGAAGACGGCACACTGACTCCGTATGAAGGTGCTTTCGTGACTTCTTACGAAAAAGATTTCAAGGAAAACGGTCGTGCTCACATCTTCGTATGTGAAATCGAAGGACAGACTAAATATGTAATTCCGGTATACGGTGCCGGTCTTTGGGGTGCTATCTGGGGATATGTTGCCTTGAACGAAGACAAGAACACAGTATACGGAACTTATTTCTCTCATGCATCTGAAACTCCGGGTCTGGGAGCAGAAATTGCAGGAGAACATTTCCAGAGTGAATTTAAGGACAAGCATGTAATGGACGGTGAAGCCGTTGCACTGGGAGTTGTAAAGAACGGAAAAGTTGAAAATCCGGAATTCCAGGTAGACGGTATCTCTGGTGGTACAATCACTTCAGTTGGTGTAGATGCCATGTTGAAAGGATGTATGACACATTACGCTAAATTTTTAACATCTAAAGAATAAGGAGGAGAACGAAAATGGGAAGTTTATTTTCAGCTAAAAACAGAGAAGTATTTTCTACTCCTATAGGCATGAACAACCCGGTAACCGTACAGGTGTTGGGTATCTGTTCTGCATTGGCTGTAACCTCCAAACTGGAGCCGGCCATCGTGATGGGTCTTTCTGTAACCATTATTACTGCTTTTTCTAACGTAGTGATTTCTTTGTTGCGTAAGACAGTGCCTAACCGTATTCGTATCATCGTACAGCTGGTAGTTGTAGCTGCTTTGGTAACTATCGTAAGTGAGTTGCTGAAAGCTTTTGCTTACGACGTGAGCGTACAGTTGTCTGTATACGTAGGTTTGATCATTACCAACTGTATTCTGATGGGACGTCTGGAAGCATTTGCTATGTCAAACGGTCCGTGGGAATCATGCCTTGACGGTATTGGTAACGGTCTGGGTTATGCCAAGATTCTGGTAATCGTTGCATTCTTCCGTGAATTGCTGGGTTCAGGAACACTGTTGGGTTTCAACATCCTGAACTATGAGGCTGTAAAGAATGCCGGTTATGTAAACAACGGTTTGATGTTGATGCCGCCGATGGCTTTGATCATCGTAGCTTGCCTGATCTGGTATCAGCGTGCAAAACACAAAGAGTTGCAAGAAAAAGAATAATTATTAACCAACAACGGAAATTAAAAATCCAGAATTATGGAACATTTTTTTAGTTTATTGGTCCGCTCAATCTTTGTGGACAATATGATATTTGCGTTCTTCCTGGGTATGTGTTCATACCTGGCGGTATCGAAGAACGTGAAGACTGCCCTCGGTCTGGGTATCGCCGTAACTTTCGTGCTGGTGGTTACCTTGCCGGTGAACTACCTTCTGCAGACGAAGGTACTGGCTGCCGACGGCATTCTGGGAATTGACCTGAGCTTCCTGAGCTTCATTCTTTTCATTGCCGTAATTGCGGCTATCGTTCAGCTGGTAGAAATGATTGTAGAACGCTTCAGTCCTTCACTGTATGCGTCATTGGGTATCTTCCTGCCGTTGATTGCTGTCAACTGTGCCATCATGGGTGCTTCTCTGTTCATGCAGCAGCGTATCACTCTGAGCCCGTCTGATGCTAAATACATCGGCGACATCTGGGATTCTATCTCTTACGCACTGGGTTCAGGTATCGGCTGGTTGCTGGCTATCGTAGGTCTGGCTGCTATCCGTGAAAAAATGGCTTACTCTGACGTACCTGCTCCGCTGAAAGGCTTGGGCATCACATTCATCACTGTAGGTCTGATGGCAATGGCATTTATGTGTTTCTCTGGTTTGAACATCTAATAGGAAAGGAATAAGACAATGGATATGAATTTTATTTTAGCAAGCATTGGAGTATTCCTCGTGACTATTCTGGTGCTGGTAGTCATCCTGCTGGTTGCAAAGAATTTCCTCGTTGCTTCCGGTAATGTGAAACTGACTATCAACGGCGATAAGGATATGGAAGTAGAGTCTGGCTCTACATTGCTGAACACATTGGCCGTAAACGGAGTGTTCTTGCCTTCAGCTTGTGGTGGTAAGGGTTCTTGCGGACAGTGTAAATGTCAGGTAGTAGAAGGTGGTGGCGAAATCCTGCCTTCTGAGGTGAGCCACTTCAGCCGTAAACAGCAGAAAGACCACTGGCGTTTGGGCTGTCAGGTGAAAGTGAAGGGAGATATGGCTATCAAGGTTCCTGAATCTGTAATGGGTGTAAAGGAATACGAATGTACAGTTATCTCCAACAAGAACGTGGCTACCTTTATCAAAGAGTTCAAGGTGCAGCTGCCTAAGGGTGCGCACATGGACTTTATCCCAGGTTCATACGCACAGATTAAGATTCCTAAATTCGAAATGGATTACAACAAGGATATCGACAAAGATCTTATCGGTGCTGAATACTTGCCTGCATGGGAAAAATTCGGTTTGTTCGGCCTGAAATGTAAGAACGAAGAAGAAACCATCCGTGCTTACTCTATGGCCAACTATCCGGCAGAAGGTGACGTGTTCATGTTGACAGTTCGTATCGCTACTCCTCCGTTCAAGCCAGACCGCAGCGGATTCATGGATGTGATGCCGGGTATCGCTTC
>UMIX01017797.1_pt1 | contig 25659 bp, 30 predicted proteins | sample 1965891 | NCBI WGS metagenome assembly UMIX01 (sample SAMEA4836136, study PRJEB28245) | human gut metagenome | biome: gut microbiome; material: fecal sample | place: Denmark | collected 2008 | reverse complement strand
GCTATAGCCGACCGGCGTTCTTACGCCCGCCTTTCGCTTGTAGTCGAACTCGTCCCCACGAGTTCAAATCTCTCTCGGGCTCTTTACCACTATAAAAAAACCTCCTTTACGGAGGCTTTTTTATAGTGGTGATGCTGTTAGCCTAGAGTTGCGGAAAATTCCCCTAGTTGCTCATATTTGGTAACTGGGTATAGTTAGTTTTCCTCCTTGCTAAAGATGTTTTCATGTGATTATCTATTTAGTAATAATCGGAGATCACAAAATGAAATTAAACTGTGCAGAAGATAAATTAAACAGATCAAAACACCTACAACCACTCACCAAACTTCTTGACAACTTATCTGAAGAGAGTTTTGTTATGACTGTTTCCGCACCATATGGTGGAGGGAAAACTTTTTTTATTGATTTGTGGAAAAGATATTTAGAAGATAATGGGTACAAAACACTTTATTATAATGCTTGGGAAAATGATGTAGCCGATAATCCTTTGATGTCGTTTATTGCAAGTTTTGATGAACTTGGTTTAGATAATGCATCTTGGAAAGAGTTAATTGAAAGTGCTGCAGGGGTATTTACCGACGAAGTTTTATTAAACCCAGACATAATGGGGCATTGTTTTAATTTTGTTTCTCCAGATGCCGGCCTAGTAGCTCGTTTTATTACCAAAGGAACCAAGAAAGTAAAAGAAAGCTATAATCTTATTAAAGGTAAAGCTGAGTGCAAAAATATCTTTATTGAACAAGTAAAGAATGAAAAAAAGAAGAAAGAACAAATTTTAAAGCTGAAAAAAGCACTAAAAAAGATTATTAATACACAAGAAAATCATAAATTGGTTATCTTTATTGATGATTTGGACAGATGTAGTCCTGCATATGCAATAAAATTTTTAGAATATATCAAACACTTGTTTGATGTTAATGGGTGTATTTTTGTATTAGCAGTTGATGAAGAACAGCTGAAATCTGCCGTCGAAGTTATTTATGGAAATAAGAATGGGGTGGATTTTCTTGCTAAAATTATAGATTTTAAATTCTATTTGCCTGCTCCAGATATTTCAGAATTAATAAGATACTTAGCTAAGAGTTTGGAATGGGGTAGATATTTTAAAGTTAGAAAAATTTGGCAATACTCTAGAAAAAACAAAATAAATAAATTTCTCGATACATTTAATTTAATGGCCAAGATAATGGAGTAAATGTATATGCTCCTCGCTCCAATATGTTTTTTGAACGTGAAGAAATAATGCTAGCTATTGGGGCTTTGTGTGTTTTGTATATGGATTATTATGAAACCCCGGAATATCATGCTGAATTTTCTAGTTATTTGACAAGTTGTATTGAGTTATTTAAAAAGAAATTAAGAGAAGATAAGGATTTGATAGCTTTTGCTAATAATGCATTAGCCGAGCATCGTTTTGTAAGTAAGTCATCACTTGACTATGCTTTTTCCGCTCTTTTTTATCAGTTGTTGCAATTTCAGAGCTTTGCAAACTATTTAGGAGATGTCAATGATCCGCTAGGGATTATAACTATGATGTGTTCCGTAATCCGGTTGAGGCAAAAGATATTTTAATTGATGCTTTAGAAATCAATCGTTTGGGTAGAAATACTGTCTTTGACGGTGAAAAAGATGGTTTTATGGTTAAAGTTATGCCAGTGAACCGAATTGCCAACAGAGAAGATTTGAATGATATCATTACAAATATAGACCAACAATTTCTTGAAGAGGAAAAAAATAAAAATCCAACAAAACCAGTCATGAACATTCGCTTGGTTTGTATGGGACATGAGCCTGATTTAGGCGCTCAGCTTATTGCAGAGTTCAAAAAACAAGGTTTTAATATCAATGTTGAAGTTTATGATATTTTAAGAAAAGACAGAGAGCTTGAATTCAAGCATCCATCAGAGGCAAACATCGTAAAAGAAGGAAACAAACTGGTTATAAAAGATTTCTTTCCGATGAATCTGCTTCAAAAACTCTCCATTCAAAAAGAAAATGTTGAAAACTGGAAAGAACTTGTAGAATCAGTTAAAATAGATTGGAACTTTGACGGTGCCGTATTCCAACCATCAGTTACGGATTATCCCGAAAACAAAAAAGATGTTGTTTCTGGGGTTTATGAAATTCCAGCAGATGCAAGTATTATCAAAGTAAAAATAACAGACCTGCTCTCAGAGAGTTTTGAAACCGAATTAGATTGGAGTAAATAACCATGGCCAAGAAAGAAACATCAAGGCAATCACTTTCTTTTGAGTTTTTTGCCAACCTAAGACGGTTCTATGAAGAAAACAAACCTGCAATAAGAAAACACTATAAGGATCTTACAAAAAAAATCCTTGATTATAACGATCCTAGCAAAGGTACGGCTTTTCTTCGTCAGCCTCAGTTTGAAGCTCTTGAAATGTATGTGTTTTTGAAAGAATTTGCCGGAAACAGAAAAGTTCATGAAATATTCAGAGATTGGCATGACGGAACGAATGGTTTCGAACGTTCCAAATTTGCTGTTACAGAAGACAAGCATGGCCAAGGAAGTTTCTTAAAAGAACTTATTTTTTCAAATCCGGAAGAATATAAAAGAGCCTTTAACTATCTTGCAAAGGCTGCCCGCCAATATTCAAACTATATCTTTGCCTTGACCATGGGAACCGGAAAGACCATTCTTATGGCCACATGCATCTATTATGAGTTTATTCTGGCAAATAAATTTAGAAAAGATCCTCGGTTTTGCCATAATGCTCTTGTTTTTGCTCCTGACAAAACAGTTCTTCAATCTCTTAGAGAAATAAAAGATTTTGATGTTTCAAAAGTTTTACCAGCAGAGTATGCAAACTTCATTTCAACGGCTGTAAAGTTTCATTATCTCAGCGATGGCGATGCTACAATTTCAACTCAGCCGGGGTCACTTTTTAACATTATTATCTCAAACACTCAAAAAATCATTATAAAAAAGCAGCACAAAGAAAAATCCAAAACTGATTTATTCTATTCTCAACCTTCTTCTCGTGCTTTGTCAGAAGTTAAAGAAACAAAGAAGAATGCCATTTTTGATGATCTAGGTGATATCTTCAATAACGGCTGTTATCTCGACCGTATTTCCTCGCGGTCGAATTCCGGTAACACGCGCTAAAACACTCCATTTTCCGGCTGTTCCAAAGGCAAAATGTGTGCGTTCTCTGTCAGTATCGGTTAAAATCGGGATTTCCGGCGAGGTTTCAAGGATGACTTCGGTTGCCAGTTCTCCGCCACTCACCTTATAAGGACCGGCAAGCGAGCCGTCTTTCTTACGCAAAGCCAAATAATGCTCTTGTCCGTCTTTGAAGGTAACCGGTTCAGATAAAGTGAGCTTGAGGCCTTCTTGTTTCAAGATTTCTCCGCCTTGCCCCCATTGAGCCATATCGTGGGTAATGGCAATTAAATCTCCGTAACTTGGGATTAAGCCTTCAAGCTCCGTTGTGAAAGTTACAATTCTTCGGCGGTAACGATTGGCTAAAGCCATATAAGTGGCTTCTCTTAGAGCTTGCTCTTTATTGGTACAGCCAAAAAGTTCAACAGTTGCAATTTTATCGGAGCTAGATGCTTCAAAACTTCCGGTAACTTCTGAGGTTTTCCAAGTTTTCTCGGAAAAATATTCTACGGTAACGCTGTCTGCCGTATCTTCGGACGGCATAAGATATTGTATCGAAAGAGAGTTTTTGACAATATTTCGTGGTCCAAACAAAGCAACCGGTATGGTTTTAGGCTCATCTCTGACAAATCGAACAATGCCGCCTTGAATAAATGCAACGGCTCTTCCGACTTTTGCCGTTCTTGACAGGGCTTCATATACGGTTAATTTACTATCAAATACCGCGTTAAAGGTATCGCCCCTAGTACTCCAAACTCTATCCAAATCGTATAAAGCCTGTAAATCAATGGCATTGTCTTTGAGATTTGCTCCATAAGAGGCTTTCAAAATATCAGCCAAAGCCCAAGCGATTGAACGTGTCGGCTCAACAGAAGACGCCCAACCCGAAAGCGGCGACCAAGTCTTGAGCTTGCGTGTTACAATGCAATTCACCAAGCGGCTTGACCTTTGCGAAAGATTGTCCGTTGCCTTCATTATAATTGCCAGCAAGGTTACGTTTCCGTAGTCTTTTTCTGAAATAATATATCCTTTGGCAGAAGACCAACGGATTTCATGACCGGCACGAGATGATGTATCTTTGTCATCAAGACGAGTGGCGCGGATTTCATAACGTCCTTCCGGAACATCATAGGTATAGGTTTTATATATTCCGTTATGTGTTGCTTCGGTAATATTTTCAGTTCCCAGCGCAAACCATTCTCCCAAAGGACTGTCATTGTCATCAACCAGACGAGCCTCTAATTGCCATTTTATCGTTTTGGAAGATAAGCCACCGCTGTCATTGGCATAATAACAACCGCGCTGGAATGCCACATCAATTTCTATTTTATTTATTTTGGTTTCTGCCGGATTTAAGACAAAAGGACCGCAATATTCACCTTTCAACAATTCCTGACCGGCAATTTCGGCAGAAGTTACAACATCTTCAATGAATAATATGTTTTTTTCTTGAGGGTTTATGACTTGATAGGTTATTTCCTTAAAAGAGCTAATCGGCGTATCTTCAATGCGGATTTGTTCAACATCATATTCGCCTTGTCCGATACAATGGAGCTGATAAACATATTGTTCATTATCAATATAGCGATAATAAGGTTGACTGGCAAAATCGGGATAGATTAAGTGGCGGCCATAAATTACCGGAATTGGATTGCCAAGCCTTGCTTCATTTCCTTGAGCCTGCAAGGAATATGTCGGGCTTTGGGTATAAGCGGAAGAAGTCATACCATTAAGAGCCGGTTTGGGTGTTGGAATAAATGTATTAATAAGAATTCCGCCAGCCATAGAAACACCAGCCGCGGCCACACCACCCCAAACGGCACCGTAAGCCGCTCCGACAGCTCCGCCGGTATAAACAGTGGCAACAATTAAAGCCACGGTTAATACAGCTTTAATCGGGTTAGAGCCGCCACCACCACCGCCCAAAGGCAAGGCAACAAAACTGACGACATCTTGAGATGATAAAGGGCTAGACCAATCTTTACGAAGTTTGGCAACGCCATTTACAAAACAAATTACCGGACGAGATAAATCAATCTTTTGAGTGTTTACGATTTGCCAAATTGTTTGATTTTGGGGTAAGGTTTTGCTTATCCGTCCTTTGTTTAGGTTAAACGGATTTGTAAAGTAATTAAAATAAGTCATTTTATTTCCTCATAAAAAAATATCCCAGAGCTAAATCTTGGGATATTTTGACAATATTGTTATCTACGCAAAATGTGCGGAGAATAAACCTCTTAATCTCCGCATTTTAGAATATAATGCGTTGAGCGACCGGCACCTACTTGTTCTAATATATCATTTTCAACCAGATATTTAAGTGAGCGACCGGCAGTATCTTGCGAACATTTACAAATTTTTGCCCACTTTCCGGAAGTGAGATTTCCTTCAAAACCATCAAATAGCATATTTATAATTTTTCTTTGGTTATCATCTAACGCAACCAAATTAAATTTTTGCCATAATTTTGATTTTTGCATAATTTTCTCAATCAGACTTTCAGAGTTCTTCATAGATGCCAACAAACATTCTAAAAACCATTTAAGCCAACTGGTAATATCCATATCGCCTTTTTGAGCGCTTTCCAAAATTTGATAATACATCTTCTTTTCTTTTTGAATTTGGGCAGACATACTATAAAAGCGATATGCTGTATTTTCTGCTTTAGCTAACATCATATCGGTAATAGCTCGTGAAATACGTCCATTTCCGTCTTCAAACGGGTGTAAAGTTATAAACCATAAATGACTGATAGCTGCTTTGATAAGAGGATTAATTTCTATAGAAGAATTAAACCAAGTCAAAAATTCTTGCAACATTTCGGGCAAAAACTTAGCTTGCGGAGCTTCATAATAAATAATTTCTCTGCCGGATTTAGATGAAACAACTTGCATTGGACCGTCAGCATCATCGCGTAAATCACCTACTTTAATTTTATACATTCCGCTATATCCTGTCGGAAATAAAGCGGCATGCCAACCACAAATTCGCTCTTTAGTTAAAGGTGCATTATAATTATGTGTTGCATCAACCATCATTTCAACAATTCCATCAATATGATGGCTACTTATAATTGAATTGGAATTTTTAATATTCAAACGGCGAGCGATAGAAGAACGAACTTGCTCACTATTAAGGCTTTCACCCTCAATTTCACTGGATTTAGTAATTTCATCCGTAAGATTATGCAAAAAAGCCTCTTGTTGCAAATCAAACCCAAGCTGTTGCATTTTTCCTAATAGGTTGCCTTGTAAAAAAGAAACTTTTGAAAGTAAATCAGTGAGTTCTTCTATCCGCCATGTAAACTTAGGCCAACTTTTATTTTCGTAAATATACATCTCATAATCTCCGCAAATTATGCGTAGATTATATTATCTAATCTCCGCAAGGTCAAGTCGTTTGTTTATTTTTTACCCGGTAAAAACTATCAATAAACCAACCGGAGAGGTTAAGAAAAGGTGCTTTTTGAAAAATAACGCCGTTTCCGCGCACACAATGCAAAATGCCGCCGCCATCAATATCAAGCCATAAACCGGCATGAACTGGATTTTTAGCTTGTCGCATTAAAACAACATCTCCGTCTTGCGGCTTATCAACCTCAACGAAGGCTTGAAAAGCCAAATCAGCGTGAAAAGCCTTAAGAACATCTCTTAAATTGTTGGGATTGATATTAACCGGCGGCACTTGATAGCCATATTCGTGTAAAAGCACAAAACGAATAAAGCCCCAACAGTCAAAACTGTCAGGGCCTTGTGCACCGGCTACCCATGGGCAACCTATGTATTTATTCGCAAAATGAGTCATTTGATTTTTTGACACCATCTTTAATGAGTTTGAAGTGGGTAGGAATTTTGCTTCCATTCCAAGATATTAATGTATTACCACAGCATTCACAATTTTTCTCATCCTTATCTCTATAAATAAGGTGTTCTTCCTCATATGAGTATATTGCTCCGCAAATAGAACAGGTTAATTTTTTCATATTTCTTCCTTTCAGTTTGTGTGTTATTACATTTTGATGTCGCTTTTAATGTAATAAACAATCAGAAGCACTTTAAAATAAAAAATAGCGAGTCATAGAAAAAAATTTAAAGACAACTTCTATCTACTCAACCCCGGATATTTTTTCACGGTATAGTTTTCTGCAGGAAATGATTTGTTGCCAATATCCATCATTCTGGCCGTGGCAGATATTTTTGATATATCGGCGGTGATTGACGATAGATTTTTTCAAAACTGTCTTCAATATTGGACAATACGCCGTTCATGGTTTTCATTTGTTCGTCCATCGCTCCGGCAAAATTTACATCACCGAGTGAACGAAGATATTTTTCAATATCGGCGGCATTTTTCTTTACGGTTGTTGTAACTCCGGCGAAAGTGAATTTAACTTCATCAGTTAATGTATTGGCTTTAATACCAAAACTTTTGAGCCTTTCAAATTCACCAACAGTTGCATCGGCAACGGCTTCCACAAAATCAATCATATTTTTGCTAAATGCAGAAGCGGTGTTGCCGTAAGAAGTCAATGCCTCTTCCGAAGGGTCAAGCCCTAAGGCTTTAAGACGAATAAAAGCCTCAACAATTTCATTGAGCTGGTATGGCGTATTAATCGCAAATTTTTCAATTAACGTAAAAGCTTCTTGAGCCGCTTTGGTAGAACCGGTTACGGTTTTTAATGAGGCTGATAATCTTTCAAAGGTCGTGTTTGCATTGAAAATCGAAGAAAATGTATTCTTTAAGCCCTGAAATCCAAGATAAGCTCCAAATAAAGCCGTACCTTGCCGAATAACCTCATTAAAAGAGCGAGCCGTTGCATCTAAGGCCTTCAAATTATCATTAGCCGGAGTAATAACTTGAGTAATCCGCCTAAAAGCCTTATCTCCGTCATTTCCGAGGTTTTTAAATTCCTGCCGGACTTTATCACCGCCAACGGCTGATAATCTGATACTTAAATTTTTAACTGCGCTCATTTTTTTGATTATCCAAAATTGCAAAAAGACCAACTGGCAAAAGCTCGCTCATTATTTCCATATCCAGCCCAAGATTTTGAGCTAAGGAGAGGGCAAGAGATAGGTCAGGCTTGGAAAGTTTTAATAAAATTTCCCAAGCCTGATAACCTTCAACGGTTTTTAGGGAAGTTTCTATATATCGGCATTTGTGGAACGGACAGAAGATTTTTCCGTCTTGGTTACATCCGGCACAGTAGCTTCGCCCATCGCCGAAGTGCCATTTTGCGCGGGCAAAGATACGTTTTTTTCAGCTTCCAAAACTTCACGCAAACCACAATATTGATTGCGGAAATTTTCGGCAACGACCCAAAAATTAGAAAATAGCTCCTCGATTTTATCTTCCGTCAACGGAGCTTTGTCTTCACTTTCAGCCTCTAAAACGCCGTTCCATTCCAAAATGCCGGCAACTCCTAAGCCGATAAGTAAGAATTTGTCCGCCAAGGCTTCACGTTTACGCGGATTTTCTATGTTTTCGGCATTTTCATCACTAATACCGATATCTTTGTTGGATTTATAAATTTTAGCCAATTCGGCTAATTTTGAGTTCATATAGGCTTTTGCCTCATAAAAAACGGCGGAAGTGCAAGGTTTAACCTTAATTTTCACGCCGTAACCAATTTCAAGCCAATATGGCTCTTTTTGAATTTTTAATTTAAGCATCTATTGAAATTCCTCCAAGATATGTAAATAAAGAAATGGATATATTTTTTATTTTAGATTTGACTTTTTGATGTCGTGGAGAGCCTCCTCCACAAAGAAAAAAGTCAAAAAATAAAATGAAAAAGATGAAAATTACTTGTTTAGATATTTTGGAGGGATTTCAATATCCCTCCACATCATTGACTAAGGTTACAGTCATCATTTTGCCTAGCTCTTGTTCTTTGGCACCTTGGAAGTCATAAGAACATTCTATTCCCCCCGGTCCATCAATAGAACGCTTAGGTTTTGGCAAATAAACTTCATGACAAGAAATTACCAATTTCATTGAATCTGATAATTGGTAGCCAAGCTCAATATCTACCGGAGTACCGGCTCGGGCTTTATCCAATAGAATATTATCGGCATATTTGGCAGAAATACTTCCGGTTAGGCTTGCCACACCTAAATCTATGGCTTCAACTTTGCCGTCATTGCGGATTGTTTCGATTTTTTCAAGATTATTAGAGTATGTGGCACTTGCCGAAGTGATATTCGCCAAGAGTTCACCGCCGCTTTTGATATAGCCTTGAAATTGTGATACTCTGGTGTAGGTATATACTTCGGCAGAGCTTTCAATCGAAGTTTCGGAGCCACTTTCTCCTTGAGCCATAAGATTGATTGTTGCTTGAGCTTCTCCGGAACGTGCAAAATTGAAAGCGATACTGTTTGCTCTCACACCTAAAAAGCGTATATATTGCGGTATTTCCGGCAAGCCAATCTCCAATGAATAACTTGGAATTGATGTTTTGCCGCTCTCGAAGGTATGAGTATAAACAGTTTCGTCGTTGGTTGTTGTCGGAGCTCCAAAAATAGCTCTTAACCAAACGCCAATGTTGCGAAAATCAATCGGTATTGCCATATCGCCATCAACATTGATAACATCCTGAAAAGGTTGTGTCGGGTCGCGACCTAATCCCAAGACATTTGATGAAACAAGACTTTGTTCACTATCAAGAGATGATGAAATAAAAGGTATTTGCCGATATCCGCTGTCCGGCAAAACGCCGTACTCACTTTCTTCGGCAATTAAAAGCTGGGCATTCCAGCCGTAAGCTCTGGACATATTAGCCTCCATTTTAAGGGGGATTCATAGCCCCCAACAAGTTAGTAAAATTTGTTCTGCACCGACAGATTTTTGCAGGTGTAGTAATCTACATCAAAAAAATCTGACAAGCAGGGCGGATTTTAAGACTTGCCCTTTGGGTCTGTTTGCGGTCATCATCTAATTTGTCGCAAGCCTTGCAAATAATCTCGCTATTGGCTGCGCCTTGCTCCGCTTATCTGATTGACCGCAAATCAGATTGAGAGCTGTGAATCCCCCTTAAAATGGAGGCCTTCTCCTATAATAAAGCATTTGTGGTTGAATATTCTAAAACGACCGGAATTACGGCCGCTTTAATGTTTGGGGCTCCTTCGACATATTCTTCCAAAATTTCGGGTTGTTTGGGATATATATAATCGGTTAAGCCGTTGAGTTTATCTTCGCAACAGAGCAAAGTGCCGACTTTGACTAAGATTTCATCTAGTTTTTTATCACGCACCTCTGATTTTGCGTCTTGAACAATAACTTCTAGTTCTGCCTCATGATGAAAAATACACATTGGCGGCGATAAAATGACTTCCGGATCTCCTTGCTTGCCGTCCCTTAAAATCAAAATTCCGTTTTTAGGTATAGCTTGCGGAGCAAGTTCATTTCGCTTAATTGTTATATCCAAGCTCTTAAGCCTTTCAAATAAGGCTGATAAAATTTGTTCACGTTTGCTCATCATCTTTCCAATTCTGTAAAATTAAAGTTGGTAGCTTGTTTTGCCATTTTAGGCTTTCTGTTTCAAAGTTAATCAATTTGGGCATTTTTACTTGTGGCACTAGCCAGAAAGCAATTATTGTCTTGCGTTTTTGTTCGTGTACCAGCAAAGAAGCTCCGTGTGGACGATAAACAAAACGTAAGCGAATACCTTTTGAACGCTCATACAATGCCGGTGTCATTCTTTTGCCGGAGATACGTTTTTTCACTGCCGGTGTCGGAATTGCCAACCAAAAACCTTGAGAACTGCGGATTGTGCTTTGATATTCAAAGCCTGACATGATCTTTTGCGCTTTGGTATAGATAACACCGGCTGCGGAAATGCTCTTTTTAGTTTGAGGGTAAACATCTCCGCGCCAGGTATTTGCTAACCTTGAACCTAAACCTGCAGAACGAACTTGTCCGCGCATGGACATTTTTAAGCCGTTAGTAGCGGTTTTAATACCAATTGTAACAGCTTTGGCTCCTTGTTGGTATTCATGTTGCAGATATTCTGACAAACTTCCTTGCAGAGCCGCCTTTAATCGCATGATACTTCTGCCCTCCAAACCAATAAATGCTGTTCTTTTTTAGGTTCGGCAATCAAATGATAGCAAGCCTTTTCAGTCTCAAAACTATCACCCATAGCCAGATTTGGGGCATCTTCCACTTTGACTTTGATAATTGTTGTGGGCGAAAGCGTATTCATAAATCCGACTTCGCCCACATCATCTGCCGCAAAAACCAAAATTAAGACATCTTTATTTTGATATTTGGCCCGTTGTCCCAGCCGATTGAACAGGCTGTCCACTGCCATTTTCATTGGGTTTTGCATTGTCTGCTCCTGTTTTGGCTTTGGCATTATTATTCTGATTTTGATTTTTACCTAAGATTTCTGCAAAATTTAACGAGGCTAAACGCTTAGCCTCGTCATCACTCAAATCATAAAGTCCACCCGGTGGCAATTCTTGACCTTTTCCAACCACCAGAGTTATTAAAGCACGTATTTTGGTCATACTTCCTCCTCCTAGCCAATGGTTGCACACAAAACGGCATTTGGACGATATGGCACGACCAAAGGTGCTGATTGCAACAACAACCAGCGCACACTCGGGTCTTCTTCTATCCAAGATTTAGTGAAATAGCGACTGGCCGTCCAATTGGCTTTTTCATCATGGATTGCCCCATAACAACGCGTTCCTTCCAATCCGTCTTTTGAACCTAAAATAACGGTTTTTGACGGCAAAAGGTTAGTCAAAGTGCCGGAATCATTAATATAGCTGTCATTATACACCCAAAGGTCAAAATCTCCGATTGAGCCGACATAGCGAGCTTTACTCTCCTTGCCGCGTACGATTGGATCCTTGTTAAGACTGTTTGTTGTGCCGCGGCGATAGTCCAGATATTTCTCAACCGAGGCATTGGAACGAAAGATTTTCCAAGCATCGGGATCCATAACTACTGTTTTGGCCACAACGCCGGCTTTATTTTGAATCTCTGCAGCCCAGTCTTCCAGATTATCAAGAGGTTTAGAACCGGCACCTGACCAAGTGTTTTCGCTGACTAATGCTTTGGTTAAGGCGGCATCTCGTCCAAAATCTACCGTTGTGGCCGGATATCCGTCTCCAGAAACAATGGTTTTTCCGGTACGCAAAATTTCGGCTGCCATAACTTCTTCGCGGCGCGTTAAATTGTCCAACTGATCTTGCAAGGTTGTCGCCAGCGCCCTTTCGTATCTTTGGGCATTACTTAAATTGCCGCCGATGGTTTCTCCTGCCATGCGTTTGAAAGGAATATTGGCATCAAAGCGGCGTTTATCTTTGACATAAGCCGGTTTGAATGATTTTGTCTGATAGCCATTTCCGTTAACAACCTTTCCCGGCAAAAGCGGCGATACAAAAGGTGTTATCCGAGGTTTGCTGTCGGTTACATCAAAAAAGATTTCTTCTTTTTCCGAGGTTTGAATGTTTGGAAAGAAGGTATCAAGCAAAAAAGAAGACGGTGTCGGCAAGTTTTCAACTATCTTGGCCAACACATGCGTTGAAAAAATATCCATAATTTTAACTCCTAATCTTAATAGGCTTGGTTTGATTTTACAAAAATACACTTAGCACGCAAAGCTTCTACCAAAGTAGAAACATCTACGCCGGCTTTGAGTGCCGCCAGATTAAACTCACCGGTTAAATAAACCACCGCTTGTTTTTCTTCAGATGAAGCATCTACGGTTTCTGCCAAAACAGCTTCGGGATCTGCACTGCATATGGTATAATTGCTCTCGCTCTTACTCAAAATTGTGCCGCGTTCATATTTTCCGCCAGTAACGGTAACCAGCTTTGAAACACGAGGAAATTCTCCGGCCAGAAGATTATCTGTCAAAGTTGAACCTAAATCTGTAAATCCTTGGGCCGTCATTTTATTCTCCTTTAGCATAGGCGGCAATTCTCTTGGCCACCATATCGGGTGTTTCTTCGCTCATATCGTTTGCCGGCATAATTTCCGGATTTTTAACCTTGGCCATTACGGCGGCAAAATCAGTTGTTGGCTTGGCTGTCGGCACTGTATCCAAAATCATAAGAATATCAGTTGTTGACAAATCTGTTTTGGCGAGTAACATTTGTGCCGTTGCTTCTTTGCCCTTGGTTGTATCTGAGGCAAAGACTTGGCTCATACGCTCTCTTTCAGCCTGCTTAATCTCAGTGGCCGAAAAATTAGTTTGATTTTCAATCATTAAAGTTTTCTCCTTATGGCTGAGGTCTGAAATTATTTCCTCAAAAGAGGACAAACCGTCCGCCAGACCTTTGCGGACAGCTTCTAGACCGATAAAAACATCACCGCCACCAAAATTTTGCACCACATCTTCCGGTGAAATGTTGCGGTTTTGTGCGACCTTGGAGATAAAAACATCAGCCAAAGCATCTACATGGGCTTGTATTTTGGCGCGCCCTGCTTCGGTTTGAACATTCGGTCTTTTGTTTGGACTTTGCGAAGATACAATTTCAATGGTTTTATCTTCATCATCTTTTTCAAAAATCGAAACAACACCGATTGAACCTAAAATCGCAGTATCTGCGGCCAAAATCCTGTCACAACTTGAGGCAATCCAATAAGCCCCTGAACAACAAGCGCCCGAAGCATAAGCGATTATCGTTTTTTGACCGCGTGCCTTGTAAATAATGTCTGCAACTTCCGAGCATCCGTTGACTTCACCTCCCGGACTATCAATATCTAAGACAATCGCTTTGATAGTTGGATCTTTTAGGGCTTTGTTAAAATCTTGAGCAAAAAGCTCATAAGATGTAGCACCACAAACCTTGGTTAAGAGATTGGCATAGCGAAACAATGGCCCGCAAAGCCTAATAACACAAACGCCGTCTCGAACTGAGGCGGCGTTGCGATCTTTCATTTCTTTTCCCATTTCTCGGGCAATGGCTTCCGGCGGTTTATTGTTCTCCTTGGCTAAGCTCATCATGATTTGTAACATTTCCGGGGTTATTGCCCAGATTGTTTTGTTGAATAGTTTCATTGTGTTTCCTTTCTGATATGAAAAAAGCCTCAGCAATGTGAGGCTTTATGTGCAATATTTTAGAATTTATATCATTTTTTTAGAATATAAGAAACTCCGCGGGTTGTTCCAAGCTTTGTTAAAAATCCCTTTTTTACAAGATTTTGAACCGATTTTCTAATCGTTTCAGCATTTTTACCTGTTTTTTGAACAATCTCCGGCATACTTAATTCCGTTTTTATAGCAAACAAATCTAAAATTTCGTGTGCTGTAGATGATAACTTATCCGTATTTTCTTTTTGCAAATTTTGAACTTTTTCTTCTAATGCTCTTTTTTGTTTTTGTAGGGAAGTCACAAAAAATGATAACCATGGTTCATAATCCACGTGCTCTCCCCATATCGTTTTTTGTGTTCCTCTTAAGGATCTATAATAGGCATCTTTGCTGGCTTCAATAATTGATTCCATAGAGGCATAAGGCATATAGCCGTAATTGTTCTTAAGCATCAGCAAAACTGTTAAAGCACGAGACATTCGCCCATTTCCATCCGTAAACGGATGAATAGATAAAAAATGTACAATAAACACACCAATGGTAATAATCGGATGCAAAAAACGATCATTAAACGTGTCATTTGTCCATTGTATTAATTCGCGCATAAGCCTTGGCGTATCAAAAGGCGTCGCCGTTTCAAAAATCGTACCGATTTCATTACCTGATGCATCATAAGCCGCAACTCTATTGGAATCGGTTTTATATTCTCCGCGATGACGTTCATCTTTGGAGGAATATTTTAAGAGTATTTGGTGTAACTGCTTGATATAGTTTTCAGTTAAAGGAATATCCTCATAGTTTTCAAATATGGTATTAATTAAATCTGAATAGCCTGCAACTTCCTCTTCATCTCTTGAGCTAAAAGATTTTTTATTGATGTTGCTAAACAGTTCTTCAATTTCGGCATCGGTCATCTTGTTGCCTTCTATTCTGTTTGAAGAACCAACAGATTCTATTGTGGCAACCCGTTTCATAACCTTTAACTCTGCCGGAGTCAAATTTAATGCTCCCGCATGCCAAGAACCCATAAATTGGTCTATCTCAGCAATTTTATTCAACATATCCGGTGTTATTGTAATGTCTTTTATTCTTGGCATATTACCTCCCTTTACTTTACCAGATATTACCAGATATTACCAGATAAGTCAAGAAATTGTTCCCAGATACACCAAAAATCATTACCAGATATTACCAAATAAGGATATTTTATTTACCAGATACTTCTTTATCTTCCTCCAAAATTACAGTTTTTCCATTACTTTTGACTTCATCCAAGCCCATTTTCTTAATTTTATTCTTTTCTCGGACGCGTTGTTCCAAAACTTCTTCCCAGTCCAAACCTTGACTTGCGCATTCAGCTTCCAGAGTAGACAAGCCGATTTCCATACGAATTTGGCAGGCTTGAGCTTCTTTTACCGGATCGACCCAACCACGCCCCGGGCCAATCCACTTGCAACGACTGTAAGCATAGCGATTTTGATAAAAATCCGGCGCATCTATCAAGCCTTTATTAACCACCTCTTCCAACCAAAGTTCATAGACCGGTGTTGCCCAATAGTCAGCAAGCCACTGTCTTCTGCCGTTAAAATAACGCCAAGCTTCAAGCAAAGCCGAGCGTGCGGAAGAATAATTGGTTTTGGAAAAGTCTTTTAGAAGCAACTCATACGGAATATTCAATCCGGTACCGATATGACGAAGCAGATTTTCAACAAATGCCCCATAAGCCGAGTTTGGACGAGACGGAGTGAATGGTGCAACCTTATCTCCCGGAAATATCGGGATAATAGAACCTCCCTCCAGCTTAACTTGCCAATCCTTTTTAGCATTTAAGTAATCATCTGTTGAACCGCCAAACAACTCGTTTAGCTCTTCACCTCCCATTGGAGTTTCAATAAAAGCGGCAATCATAGCATTAACAATCGCTGCTTGCAGTTCTGAACGCTCATAATGGTCAAGCATTTTAAACATGGGCATAAGATATGACGATTTTTTAGATAAAAAAGATGAATTATCAAATAATCAATTGAAAATTTTAATAGCCAATATTTTTGCAGACTTAGAATATCTTGGCATTAAATTCAAATAGGAGATTAATTATGGGATTCTGTGGTATTGATTTTGGAACAACAAATACAGCTATGGTCTATTTTTCAGAACACACAGGAATGATATTTGTAGGTGATGAAGAAGAAAATTTACCTTTACCATCTATAGTTGCATTGAACAAACACACTGGCGAAATCATTGTTGGAAGTGATGTAAAAAGAAATATACAAAAATATACTAGAGATTATGAAATAGTTTTATCAATTAAGACTGTTTTGGATGATCCTAAACAGGAATGGAATGTTGCTGGTCGAACATTAAAGCCTGTAGATATAGCCGCAGAAATTTTTAAAACTCTTAAAAACAATGCAACTAAAAGAAAAATAGATATATCAAAAATTGTAATTTCGGTCCCTATTAATTTTTCATCTGGAAAAAAAATATGCCTTCGAGAAGCTGCCAAAAAAGCAGGATTGGACATCAAAAAATTTGTAAATGAACCTACCGCAGCATTTTTAGCTCATTATGAGGAGTTAAAATCATTTTCTAAAACAGTTATTTTTGATTGGGGAGGCGGAACTTTAGATACGAGATATTACTGTAACATACGAAGATTTATGTAATATTTCTGAAAATATAGTCAATGAAGCTATAAGCAAATTAAATCATGTAATAAGTAAAGCATATAATGAACGAGTACATTGCATTTTATGTGTAGGAGGCTCCTCAAATCTAAGAAATCTTAAAGAAAAATTGAGAAAAATTTATGGTGATATCCTGTATTTTCCTGATTTTCCACAATGGGATATAGCAAATGGTGCTTGTATTATAGATGCCTCAAATAGAAATAATGTCTATAAACTGGCTTACGATATTAATCTAATTTTATCAAATGGAGATAAATATCCTCTTTTAAAAGAAGGTCAACTCATTCCTTGCAAAGAATCAAAAATACATTTATCGACTGTCGATTGCTCAGAAAATGCAAATTTTGTATTTCAATTTGGTCAAGATGAATATCATGAAATAACAATTCCTCTTCTAGGTGGAGTTGATGAGACTTTTGATTTATTCACATATATTGATAACTATTCTGTTTTGCATATAGATATGAAGAATAACAAAATTCAAGAAGATGAAAGATACAATATATTTCGATATGAAAAACTAGATTTATGTTACAACGTGTAAGGATAAAAAATGTTATCTATAAATTCCAATATCCAGTACAAAAGTAATGTTTATATTGTTTCTAGCTCATATAGTCCTTATGATGATTCATCTTTCATTCATCAAGTATATGATGCAAAGAAGTTGAACGAAATAATAAAAAAATCTCGTTTTGGTGATGTATTGTTGACAAAAGTACAAAGATATATTTTAGAGAAAGATGTAGTTTGTATTTATGCAAAAAAATTTCTAAAAAGTGAAACAGCGCAGTATTTCGTTCTGACAAAACACAATGAAGAGAAATGTAAATGCCAAATTGTTGATTGTCCTTTATTTGAGCAATGCCGTCCAAATGAAAAGATTAAAGCTAAAACAGAGCAAGAGAGATTTAATAACTTAAGTATTGCTGAGAAAATTGATAATACCCATTATTATCCTATTATGCTAAATTTTGACAGAGTAATTGAGAGATGTAGCGATAATGCTTTTGACATTATATCTGATATAGATATGACGCAATATCAATATAATGATAATGTGACCTTTTCATATGTTGGAGATGGAAATGGTGCAAATTGGGACAACTGGGTCGGAGGAAGTGAAGAAAGGTATTTTAGCTCAGAAAAAAAGACAAAAAACATCCCTGTAGTAGATTTAACTTCTGATGTTCATGCCTCTAACAACCCCATGTTAGAATACCAAAAAAGACACTTAAACCTAGATAATGAGTTTTTTAAGAAAATAAAATATGCCGTCAAAAAGTTTGTCATACATTTATGTAAACCTTTCAAAATGTTAGAAAGGCTTACATTTTCAAATGATAGTTCTATTGGGCCAAACTTTTTCTAATATGGGTTGTGGATTTATTAAGAGCTAAACCCATATTTAGTACGCTGCTCTGACCACGAGGCAGGAATTGGAGATTTTAATAAATCGCTTATTTTCAGGCTTTGAGGCTGAGTGCCAACGATAATAGCATCAATAATATCGGGCGCCAGATAAGTTAACTTCATCATTTTACTGATATAAACATGGGCCACTTTTTCTTTGCGGGCTAATTCTCGTAGCGACATGTCGCTGTTTTCGAGTTTATCGCGCCAATTATGAGCTTTGACCAGCGCGTTTAAGAGTGTTTCATCCACCGCTGTTTGGCTTTTTTCAGCCGGGATAACCTTCATATGACCGCGTTTTCTTGAAAAGCTGATGTGATAAACCAACTCCGCCAAGCCGGAATGTTCTTCAGATGCTTGTAAATCCGCCGTTTGAGATTTTTCAAGCAGTAGAGCCCCGAGTGGTAGCAAACGGATAACCAGTTTGTCCTTATAAATGATAACGCGTGAAATAAGCCGTTCGAGGATCTGTCGAAGGCTATCTTGTGATAAATAAGTAAAAAAGTCTTCCGGAGCTTTTGTTTTTTGCAGCAACTCATTCATGCCGATTTCCGGCATATCCGGTTTGAGATATTTAAGCAGTTCGTTTAACAACAGTGGTGATTTTAAGATATTTTGAATTTTGCTTAATACAAACTTGTCAAGTTCTCCGACCGGAATACTACCTAATTCGCAATGTTGATAGCCTTCTTTGACTGCCTTTAAGGAGACATAATACTCATAGGTGCGGTTCTTTTTTCGGGTTCTGGTCGGTATCATAGAGGAATTACAGCCACAACTACACTCCAACATTCCTTTGAGTAAGGCATTTCTCACGACTCGAGAAGGTTTTAGTTTGCCATTACGATTGCCAAGCCTTGTATTTTCAACACGTTTCCATAGTTCTTTAGAGATAATCGCTTCTTGCTGGCCATCATAAACAGTGCCTTTATGGACAACTTTGCCGATATAAATCGGATTGCGAAGCATATAATCAATTTTTGAAACGGTAAATTCTTTAGCCGGAAGTTCTGTACCATTCTTTTGTTTGCGGGCATTTATGTAATATCCGCCGGCTTTTAAGAAGGTACAAACATCACGTTCAGATTTGCAAGCGCTATATTTATTAAAAATCAGGCGGACAATCTCTGCCTCAGTTGGGTTAATTTCAAGATGTTTGTTTATGAGCATATAACCAAAGGGAACTTTTCCGCCCATCCACATTCCTTTTTTACGAGAGGCGGCAACCTTATCGCGAATACGTTCGGCCCCGACTTCTCTTTCAAACTGGGCAAAAGACAATAATACATTTAAGGTTAGTCGGCCCATAGAATCATAAGTATTAAAATTTTGCGTTACCGAAACAAAAGAGCATTTGTGCTTGTCCAACACCTCAATCAACTTAGAAAAATCTGCCAATGAACGTGTGAGACGGTCTATTTTATAAACCACAATCATATCAATTTTACCGGCCTCAACATCATGAATTAACCTTTTTAGAGCCGGACGATTGATATTACCACCGCTAAAACCCCTGTCATCATAGCGTTCATCCAACAATACCCACCCCTGATGCTTTTGGCTCAAAATGTAGTTGGCTCCAGCCTCTCGTTGAGCCTCGAGGGTATTAAATTCCTTATCCAAGCCTTCGTCGGTTGATTTTCGGGTATAAATTGCACATCTGACTTTTTTCTGCTCTTCCATTATTTGCCTCGCAAGTTAAATCCAAAGAATGCACTGCCGGAGATTTTCATACCGGTAATTTTCTTGGCCATGCCGGATAAGCTCTTAAATCTTTGTCCGTCAAGTTCATAGCCGTTTTCAAGTACGCGGATGACATAATCGCGGCCTTTGTACTGTTTGATGATTTTGGTTCCTATCGGTGCGATTGCGACCTTTTTGATATTTGACGCTTTGGCTGAGATTTTGCTCAAGAAGGAACGACTGGCCGAAGATAAGCCTCCAAACTCCAACTCCTGCATCCGATAAGAAAGTTTGAGAATATAGGCCTCCTTGGTCTTTAAGGTTGGGTGTGCGTTAAAATAGCGTAAGAAAAGCTTCTTTAACTCACTAATGTTCATGGTGTTGAGCTTGGCTAAATCTTCCTCAATCATCGGAAACTCCTTTCGTTTCACAATGAATGCTTGGATTTTGCTTATTATCCAGTTCTTTCTGCAATAAATTATCTATACTTTTGTGTTGCAAATAGGCCTTAAATTCAGGTCCAAACAGCATCATAAAATCTTCTAAATCGGTCATGTTGTTCTCCTTTTGCAGAAGAACAAGTCAAATTTAAGAAAAATCGTTCTCACTTTTTTTATTTTTTTTGTAAACCACAGTTTGGGCGAGATAATCGGTAAGGTAATCGAGTTGCGAAACAGGACATACAAACCAATCAAAAAAACTTTTGTTTTACAATAAACTGGCAAATGGTAACTAAAAATAGAGAGGTTTCCGGCAAAAGTATAGATTTGGGCGTTTTTTCTGCCAAAGGACTGAAAAACACTTTCGATGATTTCCAATGCAGTTACCAGCGCACTTGGCAAATCGGCGCGGAATAAAGGGCTTTACGGAAAGGATTTAAAACGAAAAAAGAGGAAGTATAAACTTCCTCTTTTCAAATTGGTGATCCCAACGAGATTCGAACTCGTGTTACCGCCGTGAGAGGGCGATGTCCTAGGCCACTAGACGATGGGACCATAACGTCATGTCAGTCTATTACCTCAAATTCACAAAATATGCAAGCACTTTTTCGCCACAAATCAGCACAAGCCCCGATTACTCTTAATTTTAGGTTGCAAATATGCCTCGGATATACAATAAACAGAATTGATAAAATTTTATTATCAACCAAAATAAAAAAAATATGAAAAAACTTCATTATTTTGTTTATGTATCATAGTTTAGCGAGCATTTTTATTTCGTATCCAAACGCGACGGTTTTTATCGCCAAAATAAAAAGCAATGCCGAAAAAACCGGAAAACAAAACCGTTTCACGACCAAAAGCACGACAAAAGTTGCAGACGTACAAATCAAATGAAAAAACTCTGCAATATCATTGTCTTAAATGAAGAATACACAGACGTACCGATTTGTTTCAGCGATCTGGACAGCAAAATATGCCCCATCTGCGCCATTTTGGCTTGCCCAAAAGCGAAAGAGCGCCTTCCCGGAAAAAAGGAATTGAAACCGACAAAAGATATATCGGCAATTGGACACAAGAATAACCAACACAAAAGACCGACTGCACCTGCAACCGGTCTTAATTTTTATAAAAAAACAAAACAGTCCTCCGCTCCGTTCCGAATTTTGACGTCTTCCGGCTATGACTGTTTGCCGGCCAGCGCCTTCTCCCAGGTGCTGAGGCCGATCAGGCTCCAGTCAACGGGAATATGATCAACAATTTTCATATCGGCAAAATAACTGTCCTTGATATTGTCACCGAGCAGCGTTTCTACCATTACCACTTCTTTGGCCTTTTTCAGCTTGTCGCGAATATCGGGATGGATATAATCCAAAATGATCTTTTGTTCGCGGTTACGCAGAAAAACGGCATGGTCTTTGCCGTCATAAATGATTTGCGGCGCAGCGGGATTGTCTTTTTTGGCGGTGAGAAAAATATAAAGTTCGCCGCCGTCGCCTTCTGCCACCACAAACTTTTTTTCGGTTACGTATTCGCTCACCGGCCGTCTCCGCCTATCCGTTCTGCTTTTTGGCGTTCATGAACATGTTCTGCACATTCTTCGCCACTTTGCGCATTTGCGACTTTGCCGCCTCTTTCACCTGATAAACCGGCACGGAATCAATGATTTTTCCGTCACGGTCATAACGGTTGACCACCGTCCCCGTATAGCGGCCGTCCTTATCGTACAGCTTTTCGCCGTTTTCTGCCTGTGCCACCATAAAATGAGTCGCGGAAACGATCATCGTATTCAACGCCGTGCGATCACTGTTCTCCGGACCGTCGAAATGCTTTTCGCCTACCATGCCGAAAGCGCCGCCCATTGAGGCAATTGCCTGCAGCCCGCCGGCATAAATCTGCCCAGCGGTTTCGGCATTTTCAACTTTCCCCATACCTTGCAGAGCTTTATAGGCCAGAAAAGCCGCGGCCAGATGCTTCACTTTGACATTTCCCAACACTTTTTGGTTTAAAACATGCCGGTCGAGGTTATCCATAAACTCCTGCATTCTTTTGATGACGGTTCTGCTTTCGCCCACTCTCATTTTACGGTGCTCCTTATATTATCCTGTTTGTTAACATATCACAATTAGACAAAAAAGTCAACAACAGACACTACCAGTTGATCAGGTGGTTCAAATAAGCATCGACAAAAGCGGCGCGCTGATTCTGGTAGTCGAGATAATAGGCATGTTCCCATACGTCAATGGTCAGAATCGGCGTAAAACCATGGGCAACCGGGGTATCGGCATTGGAGGTCTTGACCACCCGGAGCATATCGTTGTCCTCAATCAGCCAGGCCCAGCCGCTGCCGAACTGGGAAACGGCCGCCGCCTTAAATTCCTCTTTGAACTTTTCCACCGATCCGAAATCGCGTTCGATTTTGGCCTTCAGCTCCGCGCCCGGTTCGCCGCCGCCGTTTTTACGCATGGATTTCCAGAAAAAGGCATGGTTCCAGGCTTGCGCCGCATTGTTGAAAATGCCCGCGGCCTCCGGCTTGCCGACGGTCGAACGGATGATGTCGTCAAGATCCATGGAAGCATACAGGGTATCTTTGATCAGGTTGTTTAAATTGTCGACATAGGCCTTATGGTGTTTGCCGTAATGAAACTCCATCGTTTTTGCCGAAATATAGGGTTCCAGCGCATCCATGGCATAAGGCAGTGCGGGTAATTCAAAAGACATTTGATCCTCCTTGAAAACAAATTGAAACACAACCATTATATAAGCACAATCGGCGCCGTTTCATCAAGACAAATCTGCAAGAACGCCGGCAAATAAAAAAATCCTGTTAATAAATGTTAACATTTCCGAAAAAAAGTTAACATTTATAATTTTGTCATATATGATGACAGACAAAAGAGAATTTTAGCGGCAAGGAGGCTCGAAATGCGTGTTTTATTGGTTGAAGACGACTATGCGGTTTCTCAAAGCATTGAAACCATGCTGAAAAAAGAAGGAATGATCATAGATACGACGGATTTGGGCGAAGACGGACTGGAAATCGGCAAGCTTTATGACTATGACATCATCATTCTCGACCTGATGCTGCCCGACATGAACGGATACGAAGTGCTCAAACGCCTGCGTTCGGCCAAAATCGAAACGCCGGTGCTGATTTTGTCCGGCCTGACCGAACCTGACAAAAAAGTCAAAGGGCTGGGTTACGGCGCCGACGATTACCTGACCAAGCCGTTTGACCGGGCCGAACTGCTGGCCAGGATTCAGGCTGTTGTCCGTCGTTCCAAGGGGCATGCCAACTCCGTCATCCGCACCGGCGACGTCGAAGTCAACCTCGATACCCAGACCGTCAGCGTCAACGGGGAAACCCTGCACCTGACCGGCAAAGAGTACGGCATTATGGAGCTGCTTTCCCTGCGCAAGGGTTCGACGCTCAACAAAGACCAGTTCTTAAACCATCTTTACGGCGGCATCGACGAACCGGAACTGAAAATCATCGACGTGTTTATCTGCAAACTGCGCAAAAAGCTGGAAAAGGCCTCGGGCGGCAAAAACTACATCGAAACCGTCTGGGGGCGCGGCTATGTCCTGCGTGATCCGGACGAAAAAATTTAAGCGTTTCGTTTTCATCAAAAAAGCCCCGTTTGCCGCGGGGCTTTCGGCATTTTATACGGATGCCGCGCACAAGCGGCGGCAATGCTCTTTCAGGCACGGCCGGTATGCAGGCTGACGCGGTTGACGTCAAAGCCCAGCTCGTCCACCGCCCGCTGCCACTTTTCCTCGTCTTTGGTCTTAAACAGCAGGTCCGGTGACGGTTCCACCACCAGCCAGTTGTTGTAAATGATTTCCTGTTCCAGCTGCCGCGGGCTCCAGCTGCTGTAGCCGAGCGCTATCAGGTTATAGCGCGGTCCTTTGCCGAAAGCAATGTCGTTCAACACGTTGACGGAGGAAGAAACGGCAAATTTGTCGTCGATCGGCAAAGTTCCCTCTCCGCGATAGTCCAGACTGTGCAGGACAAAACCGCGGATCCGTTCCAGCGGACCGCCCTGATGAAGGACGATCGGCTCAACCGGTGCCGTGCAGCCGATGTTAAACTGGCTGATGAGGTCGGAAAAATAAAACTCTTTCAGCTGCTTGTTCACCATAAAGCCCATGGCGCCTTCCTGATTGTGCATGCAGATATAGACAACCGAACGCGAGAAAACGTCGTCATCTATATGCGGCATGGAAACCAGACATTTGCCGGTAAGATAATTGTTGACCATTTTCACCCGCACCATTACTATTTGTTAAATCATGGTATATATAATAACACGGATCGGGGTATTTTTAAACTGCCAAATAAACGGGAACAATGAAAAAATTTTTTAAAGTAACGGTATTGCTGACGCTTCTTCTGCTCCGCTTCCCGGCGGCGGCGGAAGAAAAGCCGACGGTCATTTTGAACCTTGAGGAAAAGCCGCAGAGCCGGCCGGTCAGCCTGGAGGAAACCGTCACCCGTTTTCTTGATTCCGCAAAATACTTCGAACAAAAATACCCCGGCGAACTGATCGACGGCGACATTCACGAAGACATTGCCCGGCGCCATCCCGAATTTACGCCGCAGGAAGTTTACGACTATCAGCAGTATCTGCGCGGCGGAATGAAAGTTTACCGCTATATCTCGGGGCTGATCGACAAATACAAACAAGCCCTGATTACGCCGGAAGAGCCGCCGCTTGTTGCCGACGACAGCGAATATGACCTCAGTTCTCCCGATTTTGACTATATCGACGCCGACGGCACGGTTGTGGTGCAGGACTTCAAAAAAATCATTTCTTACAGTCAAAATCCGCGCGAGATCAAGGCCTATCGGGCCAAATTTGCCAGCGAAGGCGCAAAAACGGGAAAAATGAAAGACTTTGAGGAGCTCGGCCACATCTTTTCCCGACTGGAATTAAAAAAAATCCTGTTTTATGACATTTTTTACGACAATCCGCTGACCGGCAACCGCGGAATCGGCAAATGGCAGACCAAGGACGACTTCAAAATCCGGCTGATCACCGTTCAGAGCGGCGTCAACGAAAAGCAAAAAACGGAAGGACTGCTGCATCTTCTGATTCCCGACGGGTACTTCATAACCGCCGTTGACAGCGCACAATACATGAAGCCGGAAATCCGTTTTGACAACTCGGAAAACTTGAAAAAGGCGGAATATACGCTGCCGCTTCCCGCCCGTCTTGCCGGCAGCCGGGAAGACTGGACCGTTTACGTCGGCGA
>UMIX01005210.1_pt1 | contig 26420 bp, 37 predicted proteins | sample 1965891 | NCBI WGS metagenome assembly UMIX01 (sample SAMEA4836136, study PRJEB28245) | human gut metagenome | biome: gut microbiome; material: fecal sample | place: Denmark | collected 2008 | reverse complement strand
AAAAAAAAAGCATGAAAGAAGCAATTTTATTGACTGATGGCTACAAGTTAGACCATAGAAGACAATATCCTGAAAACACGGAATATGTCTATTCTAACTGGACTCCAAGAAGCTGTCATTATTATCCTAAGGAACAAGAGGATAAAAGCTGTCTACAGACTGTCTTTGAAGATGGCAAGTTGGTTAAAGAGTGGTCTCTAAGACAGATTAGAGACAATGTTAATAATTCTATAGTATTGGAGGATTAGTATGCAAGTATTGAATCTTATCAGGCCTGAAAAGAGTAGTGTAAAGTATAGGGTTATACAGTTTCCTGATGGTGAACCTCATATTATCTTAGAGAATATTGACAGGAAAGATGATTTATCTGTGACATGCAGGGTATGCAATCCTACTGATTTGTTCATTCTTATGCAGGTAGGTGATATTCTTAATAGGCAAGGTGTCTCGTTTATTTTGCATATTACCTATCTCATGAGCATGAGAATGGATAGGGTAATGAGTTATGATGAGTCATTTTCTCTTAGCATAGTTGCAAAGGTAATAAATGATATGTCTCCTGAATCAGTTCATGTACTTGAACCCCATTCATATAGGGTACAAGACCTTATTAAGGGGTATTGGGGAGATATTACCACTCCTGTGCCAGACTTTAGAGGATACTTGAAAGTGTATCCTGATAGAGGTGCATTGCAAAGGTATAGTGGAAACCCCACTGAGAATGTGATATGTAGCAAAGTCAGAGACCCAAGGACAGGACAACTCTCTGGTTTCAAGATTGAAAACCCAGAAGTTATAGAGGGAAATCAAGACCTTCCACTTGTAGTCATTGATGACTTGTGTGATGGAGGGGGCACCTTTAAAGGTATTGCACAATTACTTGAATCTCATTATCCTAATAGGGATAGGGTCATCTATGTAACTCACATGGTTAATCCTAAGGGCATTGCCACACTTAGCGAGAATTACAAGGAAGTTTATTTCACTAATTCATATAGGGATTGGGAACAGGAAGTTTTACCCAACAATGTAAAAGTAATTAAAGTAGTATGAAAGCTGAAATAGTAGCAAAGATTGCTGTATGGTTTATAATCTTCGTTGCCCTGCTCACATTAGGGCTTGGAATGATGTCAACACCAAATTCTGTCGAGAATGTATTAGGATTTCTTTTGATAGTAGTAATATTCTATTTATCAATTAAAACAAAATGTCTAACAATAATTAAATTTAAAAAAGATGAAGAGTAAATTGATTCTAGGGATATTGTCCCTATTTGTGATGCTCTCAGTAACATCATGCATGGAGAAGGTAGATGCAGGTTGTGAGGGCATTAAGGTGAACTTATATGGTAATGACAAGGGAGTAGATGATGCTTCTTTAGTAACTGGTATTGTGTGGTATAATCCTTGGACTACTACAGTGTATGAGTATCCTACCTATGTACAGACCATTGATTATGAGCCTTTTACAATCAATGCAAAGGATGGTTCTGAGTTTACTGTAGACCCTACTGTCTCATTGAAGATTATTGATGGTAAATCACCTGCTGTCTTCAAGAAATACAGGAAGGAGTTAAGTGAAGTCATTAGTGGTACACTATATAATTATGTAAAGGATGCCTTTAGAATCCAATTGAACAAGTTTACCACAGATGATATTGTAAGTAAAAGGGACAGTATTGAAAATGCTATTGAAGTGTACTTGGCTCAAGCACTTGCCAAAGAGAACTTCCAATTAGAACAACTCACTTCAGGTCTCAAATATCCTCAGACTATTGTAGAGTCAGTAAATGCCAAGAATAAAGCTATCCAACAGGCTATGCAGGTGGAGAATGAGGTGAAGGTAGCAGAGGCACAAGCCAAGAAGCTTATTGTAGCAGCAGAGGCAGAGAAGAAGGCCAATGAGTTGAGGCAGCAAGCACTTACCCCTGAAATCCTTAAGAAGATGTGGATTGAGAAATGGAATGGAGCTTTGCCTGTATATGGTCAAGTTCCTACAATCTTTAAAGATATTAGCAAATGATGTGGGTTATATCAATTCTTATCATACTCTTCACTATTTGTATCTTGACAGATACAAATGTTGAAGAGTATCGTAGGATAAATGGAGATATGAAATTAGTGGAGACGTATAAGCTAGGATTGCCTCTATGGATGATATTGGTTATTGTCCTATTGGGCATTATTCCTTGGCTTAATATAACTCTATTTGTAATCTTTATTGTGCTTTATTTCATATTCTCATTAGAGGAAAACTGGGATGAACTTGATAATAGAGCCATAGTACTTTCATTGGATGGAGGTAACATTATCACAAAATGCTTACTGAAAGTCAAGGAACTACTATGTTGGAAAATATAAAACAGTGAAGAGAAACTGAGCAATGACTAGAGAAGAAATACAAGAGTTAGCTTTGTCAAAGATTGATAAAGCTAAATACCTTATCTTGGAACTTATTACCGGAATGGGTAAGACCAAGGTAGCAATAGGTCTTATTAACCATATATGTGATAGAGTGTCCAAAGCTAAAGGAAGACCTGCCACTATACTCATTCTGGTAGCCAAGACTGTGCATAAGAGTACTTGGAGAGACGAGATTGAGAAGTGGGGAGGAATCATGTCTGACTGTATAACCCTTGAGTGTTATGAGTCCATGAAGAAATATAGGAAAACAGACTTTGATATAGTGGTTGCTGATGAAATGCAACACCTCTCTGATGCAAGGTTGGAAATCCTTGAGACCATTAGTATCAATGAGTCATTCATTGGATTATCTGCCACCATCAAGGGAAGTACCAGAGATTATTTCCTGTATAGGTATAATGCTGAGGTCATCAAGTGTGGCCTTAAGGAAGCTGTAAAGGATAATGTATTACCTGAACCTACAGTGTATCTGTTACCCTTATATTTGGATACTACAAAGTATACTTATAAATCTAGGAAGTTTGGGCATGACACAGTCACCACTCAAAAAGGCTATTATGACAATATTTCCTCGCTTGTAACTTGGTATAAAAACAAGTTTTATAACACAAGAAATGAGAGAATAAAGAACTTATGGCTTTCAACAGCAGGTAAGAGACTGAAGTGGTGCTCTGAACAAAAGGAATCTCTTGTATCATCTCTTCTAGTCAAGCTTAGGAATTGTAGGGTATTGACATTTTGTAGCAGTATAGAACAGTCAGAGAGAATATGCAGGCATAATATAACTTCTAAGAACAGGGACTCGGAGAAGAACTTGGAACTGTTTAACAGGAATGAGATAGAACATATATCTGCATGTAATATTCTTAATGAAGGAGTAAATCTGAACAACTGTAGAGTGGGAATATTCTGCAATTTGAATAGCTCGGAGATTATAACAAAACAAAGGATAGGCAGAATCCTTAGGCATAAATCCCCTATCGTGATAATACCTTACTTTGTGGATACAAGGGAGCAGGAGTTGGTGGCTAAGATAATTGAGGAGTATAATGTAGAGTCTGTAAAAAGTATTTCAAGCATTAACGAAATAGAATTATGAAAAATAGAGTTAGAATCATCAAGAAGGAGTTTAAAGTAGATGAAAAGAACAAAGTGGTAGTATGTGAATTGCTATTCACACTACAACTACTTGGCAGTGAGGCAATTCCTAATATAATGGATATACCCGGTAGATTGGCAAAGGAGGCTATATCAATGGGGGATACTCTAGTTTGCAGGGGAAAAGCCAGATGTAGTAGTGATGATACCTTTGATGAGGCAGTTGGCTGTAGGATAGCTGAATGCAGGGCTAAAACAAAGATGTTCAAGGTTGCAAGGAATGTATGGAAAACTTTGGGTGATGACTTGGTTGAAAGAGCAGCATCATGTCACATCTTAGGTGATGCATGTAATGCTGCCATGAACATAGAAAAGGAACATCTAAAAGAGCTATTGCCATGATATGTCTTAGTGAGGAAGGTTGTCAAAAGAATGGGGTGGGTATAGGAGAGGCATTGATTCTCTTACTCATTCATAATAAGGCAGACCTTGAAACAGCTAGGAGTAACCTGACTAAGGGAGGATATATAACAGCCGCATCTTATGGATTATTCCTAGAGTATGGGTGGAGGCTTACTAGTAAGGGCAAGGAACTGTTGGATTCCATAATTATGGAGTCTAGTGGGAAGCAAGAGTCTAATGAGAGGCTATCTCGATTGGCCAGAGAACTGAAGGAGATATTCCCGAAAGGCAAGAAGGACGGTACCAATTATTATTGGGCAGATGGAGTGGCATTGATTATGCGAAGGTTGAAGTTGTTCTTCAAAAAGTATGGGAACACTTACACTGATGAGCAAATCATTAGGGCAGCAAGTAAATATGTGGAAGGATTCAATGGTAACTATACATATATGAGATTGCTAAAGTATTTCATCTTCAAAGAGAAAGTTGGTGCTGCTGGTGAAGTTGAGGGAGAATCGGAGTTAATTAACTATATCGAGAATGCTGGTCAGGAAGAGAATTTGAGAAATGATTGGACTTCTACATTAAAATGATTACATTAAGAGAGCGAGTACTGGATAATCTGAGGATTAGAAGGCAAAGGATTCTCAATGGGCAACTGAATTGCATCAGTTCTCCATTCAAGAGGTTTGCTGGTGACTTCATAGGTATAGAGCAGTCATGCTATTATACTGTGACCTCATTCACCAAAGGAGGCAAGTCACAGTTTGTGTCCTACACCTTCATTTATAAGCCTCTTATGTTTTGCTATTACACAAAGGCAGATATAGATATAAAGATATTGTATTTCCCTTTGGAGGAAACTCCTGAAAGGATATTGCAAAGGTTTATATCTTGGTTGCTCTTTGAGCTTAGTGGTGGCAAGGTAAGAGTAAGTCCTAGAGATTTAAGGAGTACTACAAAGGCAGTGCCACAAGAGATACTTGACTTGATTGCATCTGATGAGGTGCAGGATATAATCAGGTACTTTGAAGAGCATGTAGTGTTTCCTGATGAGGCCTGTAATCCTACTGGTATATATAAGTTCTGTGTAAGATATGCAGAAGAGCATGGCAAGACTTATTATAAGGAGGGTAAATACAAGGACGAGTTTGGAGTAGTGAGAAGCAAGGAAGTGTTTGACAGATATGAGCAGGATAATCCTAATGAATACAGACTGATTGTGATAGATACTATCAACCTCATAGATACTGAGAGGGGAATGACTCTAAAGCAATCTATGGATAAGCTTAGTGAGTATTGTGCAAAATATTTAAGGAACAGGTATTACTACTCTCCTGTGGTAATTCAGCAGCAGGCTTTTGACCAAGAGGGTAATGAGGCATTCAAGATAGGCAGGGTAAGACCTTCAGTTGCAGGATTAGGAGATAGCAAATATACTTCAAGAGACAGTAATGTGGTTCTTGGCTTGTTCTCACCCTATAGGTTTGCTTTAAAGGAGTATGAGGGATATGACATATCAAAGTTCAAGGATAACATAAGATTCTTGGAGATGATAGTCAATAGAGATGGTGAGATGGGAGGACTATGTCCTTTATTCTTTGATGGGGCTGTGTGCCAATTCAATGAACTCCCAAGACCCAATGACAGGGAAGAATTGCAGAAAGTATACAGCTATCTGGAATCCATAAGGAGCAGTCCTGCTAAGTCTTTCTTTAGTTACACAACAAGTAAAATAGATAAGGGGTTGCATAAACATAAAATATTTCATAAGTTTGCATCCCTTTTTCGTATATCAACAAAATAAACATAAAAGGAGAAGTAATGGCAAAGATATTAGTTCTTGCAAAGAGTGGATTTGGGAAAACTACTTCTTATTGTGGTAGAACCAAGCTGGGAATAAAGGGTCTTAACCCAAAAGAGACCTACATTATCCAGTGTATTGGTAGGGGTGTTCCCAATCCTGACTTCAAGCTGATTGAAGGTAGTATAGGTGTGGAGAATGTAGGCAAACCTACACAGAAATTATCTAATGCCGGAGCACTGGCCACAGGTAATAGGGTGCAGGTGGATTGTCTCACAGGTCTTGATAGATTTGCAGCAGTGGCAGAAATCATCAACATGTTGAAGAAGTCGCCTTACAAGAATATACTTGTAGATGACATGAATTATCTTGCACAGGATTTCTACATGGCAAATGCTATGAAAGGTGGATGGGATACTCCCAAGCAGATTGGTTATGGGATGGGCCTCATCTTTGATGCTTTCAAGGGACTTCCTGAGGATAAGAATATCATTTGTTGTGCTCATTATGAAGAGTACAAGGATAAGAATGGTGATTCAATATCCTATAAATTCAAGACCACTGGAAAGATGGTAGCCTAGTCATCTGCCATTATCTATTTAACTGCTGAAACCCCCTTAGAGCCTTTAGTACTGTTATTATATGGTAACATGTAATAACACCAACTTTAATGTGTTGGGCATAGTAACAATCTAAAGGATTGGGCAACCGAAGTAAATACATTTCTGAATGTATAGAGCAGCCAAGCATCCTATAAGAGAAAATAGGATGAAGGTTCATCGACTATCCCTTGTTGTGAGGGAGTACATGGTAAAGTGATTAATTATTATGGAAAAGGTAGACAATAGACCTGTTTTAATTTATGTCTTAAAGCATCCTGATACTCAAGAAGTCAGATATGTAGGTAAAACAGTTAGAAGTCTTAGTAGAAGGTTGGGTAATCATATTGCTAATGCTAAAGGAAACAAGCATAATAAGCATTTATCCAACTGGATATTAAGTATTCTAGCCAAGAATAAAAGACCTATTATAGAACTAATTGAAGAATGTAGTAGTACTAATTGGCAAGAAAGAGAACAATATTGGATTACTCAGTATAATAATCTTATCAATCTCACTGAGGGTGGTGATGGTTGTGCAGGATTTATACATAATGAGGAAACTATAGAGAAAATCAGACTAGCCAAGATTGGTATGAAGCATTCACAAGAGTTTAAGGATGCTATGAGTTTAAGACTTAAAGGTAAACCTCTTTCAGAAGAGCATAAAGCTAATATAGGAAAGGCCAATAGAGGCAGAAAAGCCTCATTGGAAACCAAAAGAAAACTCTCGGAGTCCCATAAAGGAGTAGTCCAGAGTGAGGAATCAAGGAAGAAAAGGAGTGAAACTATAAAGGCTTGGTGGGCTAAGAGAAAGTCTGTTGGAGATATAGTCAGTACTGAATAGAAATATTCAGAGGGCATAGGGTGGAAATAATCAACCACTATAACAACTATGTCCTAGGTGTTAAAAGGGATGACTACATAACACCTGAAGGAAAGTTTGATATTATCCTCTTTGGTAAGGTAGGTTATGATGCAGAAAACAAGAAACCTATCAAGCATTATGTGAAAGAGTTTGATGGAGAATATCCTGCTAAGGATAGCCTTGGTGCATTAGATGACCTTCCTGATGAGATTCCCAATGATTTGTCTATTGTTGTAGACAAGTTAAGAGAAGTCTATGGATAGGGATGAGATTGTAAGAATATCAAGGTCAGTTGCTGGTAAGAGTGTTACTATAGATGACATTAGTATAGTGTTGATGCAATACTGTATAGAATAGGGCAAGCCTTACTATGAGACTACCTTGTTTGTCACCAAGGTATTAAGTAGCACACAACTGGCAGGATATTTTATGACAGCTCTAGACTATTATGAGAGGAAATTCACAATATACAAGCTGTGGGATAAGCCTAATATATTACAGAAATCTGGAGGATTAGGACAATTATTACAGATATTTTAGTAACAAGTATTTAAGTATTTTTATTTTAGCAAGAAGAGTATGAACAAGACATTAACAGTAAGACAGTTTGCTGCTGTAAAAAGAGTGGCACAGAATGTAAGCTTTGCAGTGGCAAAAAAGAGTAAAATCTCTGCGAAGATGCAGAAACTCAGTAAGGAGTATGAAGACCTGACTAAGGAGATTGAAGGACATGAGATGGGAATCAAAGCCTTGACAGGAGGATTTACAAGTGAAGACCTGATTACCAAGAAGGTTGAAGATACAGGTAAGGTTGATAAGGAAGGCAAGCCTGTAAAGGTTACCAAATATGAACCTAAAGCTGGAGTGGTATCATTCAATGAGGAAGATAGAGTGTATGAAATTGACCTCAATGGTATTAATGGTATTGCTGTAGGCTCAGTACAGCAGGATGACCCAATATGTGCTGAGTTACCAGATTGTGATACAACAGCAGTGGATAACATTGAGTATTCTCCCAAAACTACACAATACTAAAGAGAAAAGAGAAGAAAGAAGAGAAAGAAAAAGATTAATCTTTATGAGTATGAAAGATAACAAATCAATTAGTTTTATGGCAATCAGTAAGGGTTCTGTATCTACTGAAGGCTTAGAGATAAAGAGATTCATAGGAGTAGGTTCAGTGTTTGTATTGGCAGTCAATCCTGATAAGAAGAAGCTTGAGGAGCTGTATATGACCCAGCTTGAAAAAGAGCCTGAGTATGTAGGAGAGGTTGAGGTAGGAGATGACAAGCACAAGGTAAAGAATGTGAGGATTGACTTTATTGTCAAGACTGACCCTGAAAAGTGCAATGGAATTGACACTACAACCAAGGTATCACTCTTTGTCAGACAAGAGTACAGGTATAGTAAGGACGGTAGTAAGATTCAGGTAATTGATAAGTATGGAAGAACTGCATGGCCTACTATTGAGGAGGCCAAGGCACATGCTACTGTACTTACTAAGAAGGATGGTAGTGCCTACAATGCCAATATAGACAAGGACTATAGACCTGCATACTTTGGGGAAGAGGAATTGACTAAATTCCTTAAGGCATATCTTAATATTCCTGATGTAATGAAGTATGTCAACAATACTTGGGTTATGGTTGATAATCCGCAGGACTGTGAAGCTAGACTTGAAAGTATTGAGGACTATTTCAAGGGAGACTTTAGTGAGCTGAAGGATGTAATCTCATACCAGCCTTCTAACAAGGTCAAGGTTTTGTTTGGAGTAAGAACCACAGATGACAACAAGCAATATCAAACTGTATATACCAGCATGTTTCTGAAGAATCATGTTAGGGATTACAGCAGGCTTGACCAAGATTTACAGGAAAGGAAGCAACAAGGGGCATTTGCCAACACCGAGTTTATAGTTGATGACTTGAAGGAGTATAAGGTAGATTCTACTGACCTCAGCCAGTCAGGTACAGATACTTTACCCTTTCCGGGTGCTGCTGACTCAGCACCGTCCCCTTGGGATTTGAGCAAGTAAGTGTAACTGTTAAAAAAAAAAGCATGGCATTCAGCAAGGGCAAGGATTCTGTGAGTTTGAAGGAAATCTTGGATAGAGTAACAGAAGCAGATATTTTATCATATTATTTGGGTGTTACAGAAGTACCCACTATTATAAATTCCCCATTAAGAAGGGATAGAAGACCTTCCTTTGGTCTCTATTCTCCCAATGGGGAAAGGATATATTATACAGATTTGTCTACAGGAGACAGGGGAGGAATCTTTGACCTCCTTGGTCATATGTGGAGCTGTAGTTATAGTGAGGTCTTATCAAGAATCAGGAAGGATATGGAAAGGTTTTCTTTGGGTAATTGCAATATTCAAACATATACACCATGTGTTGTAAATGACATGAACAGTCATAACAGCAACTCAGACCTACAATGCAAGATTAGGGAATGGAGGAAACATGATATAGAATATTGGGAGTCTTATGGCATTAGTGTTGAATGGCTCAAATATGCGGAAGTTTACCCCATATCTCATAAAATTGTCCTTAAGGATGGTCATAGATATGTGTTTGTAGCTGATAAATATGCCTATGCCTATGTTGAACATAAAGAAGGAAAAGTTACGCTAAAGATATACCAACCCTTTAATAAAGGCAGGTATAAATGGAGTAACAAGCATGACAGCTCTGTGGTAAGTCTATGGACTAAGGTACCTGAATATGGGGAACAAATATGCATTTGTTCCTCATTAAAGGATGCCCTATGTCTATGGTCTAACACAGGGATACCTTCCCTTGCCATTCAAGGTGAGGGATACAGAATGAGTGGTACTGCAATAAGTGAATTGAACAGGAGGTTCAAGAAGGTATTTATTTGTCTGGATAATGATAAGCCCGGCCTAGAAGATGCTGAGAGGCTTTCAAGAGAGACAGGATTCACTAATGTGGTATTACCATTCTTTGATGAAGGAAAAGATATTTCAGATTTATTCAAGGCCAAGGGAAAGGAAGAGTTCCTTAAAATAATCATTCCTTTATTTACCTCTTCTAGAGGGGAAGAGTATAGCGATGATTTGCCCTTTGAGATTGAATAGAAAACAGAGTTTGGGTTTTTTTTTTTAAAAAAAAAAGAAAAGCATGGAAAAAAGAAAGATTACAGTAGTATGTACTACAGGAAACAGAACAGTGGAAATACTCTCAGATGCAACTACATTGGGAGAATTAAAGCATGATTTAACAAGAGAAGGGATTTCATATAGAAATATGAGCTTTCTTGAAGGATTGTCAAAGACAGAGTTAAAGTCTGATGACTCTATCCTTCCTCATGATATTATTTGGAAGGGACAGGTTACCAATAATTTGGTAATTATGTTAACCACCGCAAATAAGAACATTAAGTCTGGAGCTCCCATGAGCAGAATGGAGGCTTATACCTGCATCAAGACAATGGGTCTTCAGGATGAGTGTCAGAGTAAGTTTGGTAAGAACTTTACCCAGTGTAAGACCAGTGACCTTGTATCCTTGATAGAGGAGAAGAGGAACAAGAAAGAAAGCCCTGCTAAGGAAAGTCCCGTCAAAAAGGGTAAGGAGGTTGTCAGCTCCGTAGATGGAAAAGATGTAAAACAAGCCCTTGTAAAGTTGGTGGAGACATTGTATGATGAGGGAAATCTCAGCTTTAGGGCTACAAAGGCAATACTTGAGGATTTGGGTGTCAAAGCTAAAGCCAAGAAGGAGGAAGCCGTTAAATTTACCAAGGATGAGATAGATGAAATGTTTGAGGGCTTGATAGACTAAGAGTAGATAGGGGGGGGGAGGAATATTATATTCCCTCCCTATTTTTTTTATTTTATACACGTTTAGAGTTCTCAAATATGGAAGCAGTTTCTAGGGAGGATATACCCGAAATAATAAGGGAGCATAAGGAAAAGGGATATTTTATGAAGAATATCCTGAGGATATATGATGTATTCAAGGACTTTTTTGGTGAGGAGAAGGTTGATTTGGGAATAGTGGAGCCACCAATGGATGACTTTGGAAAACTCTTATCTGAAGAGACTATAGAAGAAGGTGTGGAAGCGATTACACGATATTGGAATACAATGATACACCCATATATATTAGTGTACTTTCCTAGAGTAAAGGTAACTAATGAGCATGGAAATTTTGTGTACATTACAGAGCTATATGTAAAAGTTACACTTGTAGCACCCGGACTTCTTGGAAGTATAGGGATGAATAGGGCAGAGTATACAATAGACCAATTCTATTCTGATTACATGCACAGCCATGTGTGTGGAATAACTGTTAGTGATGGTAATTTTGAAGGGTTTAAGACTCCTTGTTTAGGTGTAGGGCCTATACAGGGCACATCACGTATACTGAGGAATGAAGTACGTGCTAATGAGGATTGGATGTTATTCTGTTATGAATTAAGCAAGTTTGTTACTGTGGAGTCGTTGTCAGGAGGACCTTATAGGAAACTGGAAACAATCACCAATTCTACGGAGAAAATGGACCATATTGGGTATAAGAGGGGACAACACTTGCCAAAGCTGATAATAAATTTCACAAAACACTTGATTCTCAGCAGGAAGCTGAAGTTTGCCTACAGGAATGGGTCATATGTTTTAGGCATGACAAGTGCTGAATGTATGATACTTGTAAGTAATGAATTCATTAACTGGTGCAATAAACTTAGTGACGCAGAAGAGGAACAGAAGAAATATGTTAGGAGACACCACATGGAACTTGGAGTAGTATCCAAAGGACATATATATAATACACTTAGGTTATCATCATCGCTTGAGAATGTAAGTGAGCATATAGGCAAGCCAGTATGTACTTTCAAGGGTATGGAAATCAAACTTAGAATCACAGGAAGTATCAGTGTGACAAGTGCCCAAAGTCTATTCTTGTCAAAGAATGTTATCTCAGAAATATTAAGTGTTATACTTGAAGTAATAAATCTCAAATATGGAAAGAATGAACAACAATGTGAAAATAGTGGAAGTGGAGAGCCACAGGAACTGTGACTATACTCTTGTGATACCTGAAGAATTGGAGAACAAGATAAGGTTTGCATGTAGGGAGGTATGGAGTAGGGAATGGTCAGGGATATTATTCTACACCTATGAGGGAACCTTTGAAGGAGGCGACCTTAGGATATTGTGTAAGGATATGTATATCATGGATATAGGCTCTGCTGCTACCACAGAGTTTGGTAATAGTCCTGATATAGTGGCCTATATGTGTGAGAAGGAACTTCTAGGTTGTCAAATGGGCTTGATTCATTCACACAACCTCATGGCTACCTTCTTTAGTGGTGAGGATGTCAAGACCTTAAAACAGGAAGGTGCAGACAGTAATAACTTCGTATCTCTTATTGTCAACAACAGGGGTGATTATTCTGCTGCTGTTACTAGGAAAGTAAAGTCTACAAGAGTAGTTGAGAAGAAAACTATTGGGTTCTTTGGGGAACCTGATAAGACAGAAATTGACGAATATGTTGATGATACTGAGGTAATAGAGTATTTCAAGCTAAGGGTAGTGGTTGAAAACAGGTATAGGTCTTTAGAAGTTAAGAGCAGATTAGATGAACTGAGGAATAAGGTTGCTAGTGGTTTACCCGATAAGACAGAAGTATTTGGACAGTATCATGGTCAGGAAATATGGAAGGATAAGAAAACTGACTATGAGAAAATTGACTATCAGGAAGACCCATCTGTCAATACCTTAAGTGTTGATAAAGATGCTATCAAGGAAATGGTACTGCAAATAGTCACTGGGAGCATCTTGATGACTACCAAGAGCAAAATAGACCCAAGCAAATGGACTGGAGCAATGACTACATTATATACTGAAAGGTTTGGTGCAGGTGAAGAAGGCCTCAAGAGATTTGATGAATGGGCTAAGGCATACCTTGAGTATTTGATGTGGAGCATAGAGGATGATTATTTGGAAGAGAAAGGACTTGATGTTACTGAAGCGGCCTCAGTCTATGCCAGTCATGCCATCCATGAGCTAGAAAAGTTACCTAGTAACATTTATATTGAAAGGTATATCAAATTCCTGAAGGATTATATAGTTTAAGAAAGAAAAGAAAAGTTATGAGCACAGAACAAGAATCAACAGATAACCTGCTGCCGGTAAATTCACCCTCATTACTTATGGATGATACTACCAGCAGGTTCAGTTCAGCTATCTGGTACAATAAGATACGGGAGAAATCCATTACACTTGCAGGCATTGGAGGGATTGGAAGCTATGTAGGATTTCTGTTGACACGAGTAAAGCCCAAGAACATATTCATCTATGATGATGATACTGTGGATGAGGCTAATATGAGTGGCCAATTATATGGATTAGAGGACGTAGGAGAGGCAAAGGTAGGTGCACTTGCTAAAATGGTATCCAATTATGCTAATTATTATAGCATATGTGGTATTAGTGAAAGGTTTACCGCAGATACCAAAGCATCAGACATAATGATTTGTGGATTTGACAATATGGTAGCCAGAAAAGATTTCTTCTTGGCATGGAAGAATCATGTTCAGAGCAAACCTAGTGAGGAAAGGGCAAATTGCTTGTTCATTGATGGCAGATTGGCTGCTGAGGAGTTTCAAGTATTATGCATTAAAGGAGATGATGAGTATAATATCAATAGGTACGAATCACAATTCCTGTTCTCTGATGAGGAGGCTGATGAGACAATATGTTCTTATAAGCAGACTACATTCTGTGCAAATATGATTGCATCATATATGGTGAATCTATTTGTGAACTTTTGTGCTAATCAGTGTAACCCTCCTATAGAAAGGGATTTACCTTTCTTTACAACTTATAATGCAGAAATTATGTATTTAAAGACTGAGTCATGACAGAAAACACTAAGCAACTAGTACAGTCAATTTTCATCACAGTATACAGGCCAATATCTCCTTATCCTTTAGAACTTGTTCCATTAACAGACAATAGTGTTAAGGCAGGAATATTGGTACGGAAAGGTGAAAATCTCCCACTAATAGGCAATACTCGTAGCCTTATAAGAGATAAGAATGGAGATGCAATAGTACCTTTGTATGAGCAAGGAGTCCCTATGAAGGTACAAACCTTTTATTCACTTCTGAGAAACTCATTAGGACAATATGGTATGAGGAAGTTCATTCTCTTAGGTACAGTGTACTGGGCTAGTACAGGGCTAATCTTGGATAAGGATTTGAATCCTTTATTTCTATGTACTATTGGCTCTTCAGGGAAGGAGCCTAAATGCTATGTGAGTCCAAAAGTTTTTGAATCATTGTCACCTCTAAGCAGGGGCATTGTATTCACTGTACTTAATGTCATGTATAATTATGGTGTTAATACTCTCTGTAACGGGGTACAGAAGCCAGAGATTATAATCGGCCCTATTGATTGCATTGTCAAGCCTACTGTACCCAGTAGTGTAGACACCTTTAATGATGATGTGAATGACTTCTTGGCTGATAATATAGATGTTGTAATGAGTCAATGGGAATAAGAGAGTATCTTGGTGATTGGATGAATGTCATAGATGAGAATGAGCTAATATCAATAATGCAGAATCTGAGAGGATTATATGCTACAAAGAAGATATGCCCTGAACAATGTGACATATTTAAAGCTTTCAGGCTTTGTCCCTACAATAGCTTGAAGGCAGTATTTGTAGGCCAAGACCCATATCCACAGAAAGGAGTTGCAACTGGTATATTATTTGGCAATAGGGCAGAGGTAGAGGAGAGTGAATTATCCCCATCCTTAAACATTGTTAAAGAAGCAGCAATCAATTTTGGGGTTCCGCATTATTGTATTACCTTTGACCAAACCTTAGAGAGTTGGGCAAGACAAGGGATACTGATGATAAACTCTGCACTTACAGTAGAAATGAATAAAGTCGGTTCACATACTATGATGTGGAGACCTTTTATATCTAAACTGCTAAGAAACATATCGGAGAATAACCTTGCTGGGGTATATGTATTATTTGGTAAACAGGCTCAGACATTCAAGCCTTATATCAATAGTAAGTCCAACTTTATTATTGAGGTTGAGCATCCTGCCTATTTTGCAAGAAATGGTACTAAGATGCCGCATCAGCTATTTGCTGATGTCAGCAATAAGGTTAAGGAGATTTACGGAGTACCTATAGATTGGTACCAAGAGTATTAATACAAAAAAAAAAGAAATGAAAAAAGCAGAAAGAAACTGTTTGTACCTCAAAAATGGAGAAGAGGTACACATTGGTGACATCCTTGTAAAAGGAGACAAACTCTATGTAGTAGATGAGGAAATCATTCCTGTTTTGATTGAACAAGGAGTTCTTTGCACAAAAGAGTCCCTTAGTGAGAAAAAGAAGGATGCAGATGACATTTCAAAGGATGATTTGGCTTTCTATGTCAATAAGGTTGCACAGAGATTTGGTTGGAAGCCAGCAAAAGCTTGCAACTATCTTAATACCATTGATTCCTGCTATCCAGCAGCAGCATTTGCTATAATATTGAGGGAGATAGCCATTGAATTGGACAAGAAGTATGAAGACCATATCAGTAATAGTCCTGAGATTTATTCAATCTCACTTACAGATGGGAGAATCACCAGACTCTATAAGAATAGTATCAAGAGTTACAAGAACTTTGCAGCATTCAGAACTATAGATGACGCAAAATTTGCTTGCAAGGTTCTGAGAGAGGTTCTTAAGGATATGTTCAAGGGTAGTAAATGAAACTGGGAGTGAATAAAAAAATTAGGAATGCCACACAAAGCATCTCTGGAGGTATAACCTTTAAATCAAAGCTTGAGAAGAGCATATACGATACTCTTCTTGAGCAGGGATTTAATCCTAAGTATGAGCCAATTACATTTGTTATATGGGAAGGGTTTCGTCCTACAATCCCATACTATGATAGAGAAACTAACTATCAGAGGGATGTAAGATTAGCAGCTTCTGGTGGCAGCTCAGCAAAGATGCTGGTCAGGAAGAAAGCAAGAATCCTTAATGTACAATACACACCGGATTTCTATTTCAAATACAATGACCTTAATGTTTACATAGAGGCTAAGGGAATAGAGAATGATGTATTCTATCTTAAGAAAAAGATGTTTATAAAGTACCTTGATGACCTGTATCTTGAGAAAGGGGAAAGGTCCATATACTTTGAGGTTTATACTAGGAAACAGTTGTTGCAGGCAATAGAAATTATTAAGAATTATGAACAAGAGTAGTCCCATAGATAGAATGAAGGCTTTAATTCCCTCATTACCCGGCAATGATGTCTACTTGGCATTTAGGTTTTTGAATACTAGAGATTTTGAGTCTCTTCAGTCCTTGGTTAACTCGTCAATCATTAGGACAAGGATTGCACTTGCAAGGGCAAATACCAAGGAAAAGTACCTGAAGGCTGACCTTGAGGGAATGAGGAAGCTGCAATCAGAGGTTGATGCCTATTATGAGGCACTCTATCCTTCATCGGACAATCTTGAAGAGTTTTATTATTAGGTATGAAATCTTTAAAGGAAATAAGCTGGGATGTGGATGAGGCAACATATAGGGCAGACCCTGCCTTAAGTTACTCTACCATAGCAAGATATGAGAGGGAGGGGTTTAATAACCTAGATAAGTTGTTTGATAAGCTGGATACTCCATCCCTGACATTTGGCAGGGCTGTGGATAGCACCATTACTGGAGGACAGGCAGAATTTGATAAGGAATTTATGGTAGCAGAATATCCATTAATTCCTGACTCTATTGTGAGGATAGTAAAGTCCCTGTTCAGTCAATATAAGGATTCCCATGATAACCTGAACAGTATTCAAGATGCTAGAATTATCAAAGAGACTGAGGAACAAGGTTATCAAATGAATTGGAAACCAGAGACTAGAGCTAGGGTAATTAAGGAAAAGGGATGTGAATACTATAATCTGCTATTTGTAGCAGGTAATAGGACTATACTTGACACACAGACCTACCAAGATGTGTGTAATGCAGTGAAGGCACTTAGGACTAGTGAAGCTACTTGGTTGTATTTTGAAGAGAATCCATTTGAGACTGATATTGAAAGACTGTATCAACTTAAATTCAAAGGAGAGTTTGATGGTGTAGCCTATAGGAACATGGCTGACTTGGTTATAGTCAATCATAAAGAGAAATGGATAAAGCCTGTAGATTTGAAGACAAGTTCCCACACTGAATGGGATTTCCATAAGTCTTTCGTGGATTGGAGATATGAGAAATAAATAATTTATTTACTCATTTGGAGATACGAAAATTTTACCTATCTTTGCATTGAACTATAAATCAGTGTAATGAGAAAGTATAATTTTAATGAGCATTACTTTGACAATATAGATTGTCAGGAAAAAGCATATTGGTTGGGTTTCTTTGCTGCTGATGGATATAATCATCAGAGCAAGGGATACATTGAGTTTAGATTACATAACCAAGATAGAGAAATTTTGGAAAGATTCAAGTCCAGTTTAGGAGCAACTAATCCTATAGGGCTATATAAGAATACCTATTGTAATTTAACTCTGTACTCAAACCACCTATGTGCTATACTAAGTGAGTATGGTCTTAGTCAAGCTAAGACTTATTCCTTGCAGATACCAGTATTGAATAATGAATTGATGAGGCACTTTATTAGAGGCTATTTTGATGGAGATGGCTGCTTTTCTGTTATTAAAAGAAAGGATAGGACAGAGCATAGCCTTATTTACCAATTTAACATAACTGGAATGGAAGAACCTCTAAGGATTATGCAAATGCACTTAATAGATAATGTAGGTGTTGTTGATAATGGTTTAAAGAGTAGAAGTTCAACTTCAGCAGTTACTATTCATTATAGTGGAAGAAAGGTATGCAAGAGAATACTTGACTATTTATATAAGGATGCTGTTATATATCTTCAAAGGAAGTATAATAAATACCAAGAATATTGTATCTCGGCAGAGTAATCTGCAATAATATTAAACCTCGTGAAATCAGGGGACATCCTACCATTAAGTTGGGGACAATCCTGAGCCAAGCCTTAATAATAAGGAAGGTGCAACGACTATCCCCTTGTGGGAGTACACTCAAGTGAGTGGAAGTGCGAGGCTCCTAATGAATTAGGATGATGATATAGTCTCATCTATATGGTAACATATAGCAGTTCATAAGAGAACGCAGACAAATTAACGACTTATCTGGAAGATAATGGATATTCAAGCCAGACTATATTGGGCTATTATTAGGCAGAATATGGATAAGGATGAGTACTTCAGTAGTTTCAAGTTGCTTGATTATGACTTTATAGTAGTCAATAGGAGGACACTTACTCCATTGGTGTGGAAGTGCCCCTTTACTCAGGCAGAAGGTACACTTAGGTTTGGAAGGAATGGTCAAATCATTATGAGGAGTCCTTTTGAGATAGGAAGAGAACTCTCTTATTATCTCACTTCAAGACCAAAAGTACCTATTGGCATTGAGTTATCAGCATCTAATAACCTTGAAGAGTGGTTAAACGCTTTATAAAAAGAAAAAAGTATGCAAGTAGTAAAAAGAGATGAAAGTAGAGAAGAGTTTAATATAGACAAGATTGCTACAGCGGTTGCAAAGGCATTTGAATCCTGCCATAAGGAGATGCCTCAGTACATAAAGCCAATGATTAGTGCCTTATTTGGCACACTAGAAGGAGATGTGATAGGTATTGAGGAGATACAGAATCGTGTGGAAGATATTCTCATGAATGAGAGATTCTTTGATGTGGCAAAGAGCTATATTATCTATAGGGAACAGCACAAACAGGCTAGGTTTATCAAGGAGAGGATTGACTATATGAATAAGTATAGCCAATCTGATGAAAATGCTGCCTCTTCTTCAGAAACAGATGCAAATGCAAATGTGACTGTGAAGAATGTTGCCAACCTTGAAGGTGAGGTATATAAGACTACTAACAGGGTTATACAAAGGCAAAGAATGAAAGACAAGCTGAATGAGATGTATCCTGAAGTGGCCAAAGAGTATGAGAAAGACCTAAACTCTCATATAATCTATACACATGATGAGGCTACTACTCCTGTATTGAAGCAGTATTGCATGGCTGTAAGCTTATATCCCCTTATGACAGAGGGTGTGGGAAACATTGATAGTATTACACCAACACCACCTAATGATTTGCAGTCATTTAGTGGTCAAGTAACTAATCTTATCTTCCTGTTATCCTCTCAATGCAAGGGAGCAGTGGCAGTAGGTGAATACTTTATTGCACTAAATTACTATGTTATACAGGAGTTTGGTGATGATTGGTTCACTAGATTGGATGATGTAATTACTTCAAGAGCTTGTACCAAGCAGAGAACCATAAAAGATGCCATATACAAGTCATTCAAGCAATTCATCTATGGTGTAAACCAGCCTGCTGGTAATAGGAGTTATCAGTCTCCCTTCACCAATGTATCTTATTATGACCACACATATTTTGATTCTCTGTTTGGGGAGTTCTATTATCCTGATGGTACTAAGCCTCAATGGGAAGCAATAGATTGCCTGCAAAGGTTGTTTATGAAGTTCTTCAATAAGTTAAGGACCAAGCAAATTCTAACTTTTCCCGTAAATTATTCTGCGGCTTAACAGAGTAATCTGTTATGAAAAACCTCTTTAATTGCTGAAAACTCCTATGCAAATGTTTGGAAATGTAAGAAAGTTTACTAACTTTGCAGGACAATTAGCAACTAAGATTCAATAAATATGGAAGAAATTTGGAAAGATGTTCCTTCTTACGATGGAAATAAAAGTAACAATATTGTTACTAACCTTGAATGGTGTACTCCATCTGAGAATATGATTCATGCCGATAATACTAGACTGAGAGACATGTCTAAACATCATCCTTCCAATGCCAAGAAAATTAAATGTCTAGAAACAGGGGAAATCTTTGTTTCTTACTATCAAGCTATAAAGTGGCTAGGTAAGACTACTAATAGTTTAAGTGCTTTAGTTAGAGGTACCAGAAATTATGGTAGAGCATTTGGCTATCATTGGCAATTTATTGAATAAAGTTCAACGACTATCTTGAAAGAGAGTACACTCAAGTGGGTGGAAATGGGAGGTATCCTAGAAATAGGATAATGATATAGTCTGAACTGCATAGTAATATGCAGAAGTTCATAAGAGAACTGCTAGGAACTAACGACTCCTAGTGAACATAATGGGAAACTATGGCTATGGTGTATGACCCAAAGACTAATGATATCATAGATAAGGAGTATAAGGACTTTACTGCTGAAATGTATGCAGAAGGCCATAGCTTCTTCACCTATATATCAGATAGTGCTGATAGTCTTGCATCTTGCTGTAGACTCAGAAATGAGCTTGCAGAGAATACCTTCAACCCTACAAGTGGATTGACTGGTGTTATGACTGGTAGTTGCAATGTAATCACATTGAATATGAATAGAATTATTCAGAACTTTCACAGTATGGTCAGAGGTAATGACTTTGGGTGTTTTAATTCTAATGAGTTCAAAAGGTACCTAACAAGTATTCTTGAAAGAGTCTACAAGTATCATATAGCCTTCAAGACTATGTTATATGAAATGGAAGAGAGAGGAATGTTTGCAGCTTCAAATGGAGGGTATATCCATATCAGCAAATTATACTCTACCATAGGTATTAATGGTCTGAATGAGGCTGCTAGGTTCTTGGGACTTAAAGTAAGTAACAATGAGGAGTATATCAAATTCCTTCAACTTATACTTGGAACTATCAAAGAACAGAACAAGATACATTCCATACATGATAAAAGCAGGCCATTCCTATTTAATTCTGAGGTAGTACCTGCTGAAGGATTAGGAGGAAAGAACTACCAATGGGATTTACAAGATAATTATTGGGTACCCGATGATGAGAACCTGTATAACTCATACTTCTATAATGCCCATGATAACACTTCAGTACTTGATAAGTTCATTCTTCATGGAAGACAGACTTACCAATATACTGATGGGGGAAGTGCAGCTCATATCAACTTGGAGGACCACTTGAGCAAGGAGCAGTATCTCAAGCTTATAGATTTTGCTATAGCTAACGGAACTAACTACTTCACATTTAATATTCCTAATAGTAAGTGTGATACTTGTGGTTACATTACCAAGCATCCTATTACTGAATGTCCCAAGTGCCATAGTAAGAATATTACCCAATACACAAGGGTTATAGGGTATCTGAGACCTATAAAGAGCTTTGGTGAAGACAGGCAGATAGAGGCAGAAAGGAGAGTATATGGAAAGATGGATTAGTATGGTAACAGTGGTTCTTGTAGTTCTGAAGCTATGTGGTGTCATTAGTTGGTCATGGTGGCTAATCCTAGGTCCTTTATGGATTCCACCGCTGTTGTTGGTAGGACTGTATCTTGCAATAATAATTATATCACGTAGAAAATTATGTTGAAATATGTAGATACTAAGATAGTTTTTGCAGAGGTGCCAAATGAAGTTACTTTAGCCATAAATATCTCTAATTGTCCATGCCATTGTGAGGGCTGTCATAGCCCTTACTTGGCAGGGGACATTGGGGAAATATTGGATGAGGATACTTTAGAGGAGATGGTACTTGCCAATAAGGGTATTACCTGCATTGCATTTATGGGTGGAGATTCAGACCCTGAGAGCATAAATAGGCTTGCAGAGTTTGTAAAGAAGAAACGCAGCATTGGCTTAAAAGAGTGGAACAATATAAGGGTTGCATGGTATAGTGGCAGGGATATTCAGGCTGATGAAATTGACCTGAAAAACTTTGACTATATCAAACTTGGCCCATATATGGAAGAGTATGGCCCACTTACAAGAAGGGGCACAAATCAAAGGTTCTACTGGGTATGCAAGGCAATACATGAATACCCTAATTTGAAAAAAGAAGAGAGATATTATACTATAGATATGACAAGTGAATTTTGGAAAGATGAGACTAAAGATTAAAGTAAAAGTATTGACTGGAGGATGTATGCCTTCAATTAGTGAAAAGGGAGATTGGATTGATTTGAGGAGTGCTGAAACAGTTGAATTGAGTGCTTCTCAGGCCAACACATTAAAGAGGAGAACTGTTAATGGAGTAGCAGAGGCTCATAGAGAGGTAAAGATACCCGTTTATTATATCCCTCTTGGAGTGGCAATAAAGCTGCCAAAGGGGTTTGAGGCCATTATAGCCTCCAGAAGTAGTGCTCCTGATAAATTGAAAGTGTTTATTCCTAATGGAGAGGGTATAGTAGACAACAGCTACAGTGGCAATGCAGATGAGTGGCATTATATATGTTCCCCTATGGAGAATACTACCATTAGTAAAGGTGATAGGATATGCCAGTTTAGGATACAGCTTAGCCAAAAGGCTACTATATGGCAGAAGCTTAAGTGGTTGCTTAGCTCTGGTGTTGAACTCATAGAGGTTGATGATTTGGGAGAGGAGAATAGGGGAGGATTTGGTTCCACCGGAGTTAAATAATAAAAAAAGCATGGAAGATGTTTATATTGGAACTATTAATTACGTTTGCTATAGTAGCTCTTGTAGCTTTGATTGTCAATGCAGCTGAAGACCATAAAGACCATAAGAGTAATGGTGAGCCTCATATGTCATTCAAAGAGTCAATGGACTTGGTGGAGTTGCCCATAATAACTTTCTATAATAATGGAAAGAAATTGAATTTTCTGTTAGATACAGGAGCCAATAACTCTATAATCAACAAGTCTGTTATCAAGGATTTGGATTACAAGGAATGCACTGAGAACTTGGATACCTTTGGTATAGATGGAGAGGTCAAATCAAGTATGCCTACATGTACTATGGAAGTCAAATATAAGGATAATTCCTTTGAAGATACTTTTACCATACTTAATATGGATAGCGCATTCAGGCAGGTTAAGGAAGATTCAGGTGTCCAATTACATGGCATATTGGGAAGCCTGTTCTTTCAGAAGTACAAATATGTGATTGATTTCAAATCATTAGTAGCCTATATTAAGAAATGATATACTATGTTACTGGGCAGAGGGAATTATTTGGTTGGTATTCAGGTGCTAAGTATGAGTGTATAACTGTAGAGGAGTCATTTGAAGTACTGAATCCATTAAGTATTGTAGGGCTTGATACTGAGACTACAGGGACTGAGATATGGACAGGGAGACTGCTTCTTCTCCAACTTGGAAATAAGGAAAACCAAGTGGTGATAGATTGCACAACTATTGATATTAATCAGTACAAGGACTATCTTGAAAGTAATAGGCTGTTCATCATCCACAATGCAAAATTTGACTTGAGATGGTTGTATAAGGAACACATTGTAGTCAGAAATGTCTATGATACCTATTTAGGTGAGAAGATTCTATTCCTTGGATTTCCACCCGGCATTGTATCCCTGTCTTTACAAGCATGTTGTGACAGGTACTTGCATGTTTATTTGGATAAGACTGTGAGAGGAAAGATACATGCAGGTGTAACAGAGGAAGTCATAGTCTATGCAGCAAATGATGTAGTATATCTTGAGGATATAATGAATGCCCAAATGAAGATAATAGCACAGAGAGGACAGCAGAATGCTCTTGAAATAGAGAATAAGTTTGTAAGAGTCCTTGCATATATTGAATTTTGCGGCATTAAACTTGACCCATCTAGGTGGAAAGCTAAAATGGTCAAGGATGAGGATAGGTTAAGGGTTGCAGAGCAGAAGCTTAATGATTGGGTTGTCAAGTATGTACTAGACAAGGATGACCCTTCCCTAATACAAAGGAATTATGATTCCCATAAAAAGGGTAAGCCTACCAAGCTCAAAGAGAGTGTATATGTTGTAATTCCTGCACCCTCCTTATTCTCTGAGTTTGATACAGGACCTCAATGTATTATCAACTGGAGTAGTTCCAAGCAGGTAATCAGGCTATTCAAGGAACTTGGATTTGACTTGTTGGTCAAGGATAAGAAGACAGGTAAGATGAAGGAGTCTGTGGAGTCCAAGTATATAGAAATGCAAAAGGATAAAAGTGATATTGTTCCCTTATACCTTGAGTATTCGGCAGCTTTTAAAGTAGTGACATCTTTTGGTCAGAATTTCCTTGATGCCATTAATCCAATAACACAGAGAATCCATCCAACATTCAATCAGATGATGGATACAGGGAGGTTATCTTGTGGCTCAGGAGGAAAGGGCAGAGGAGGCAAGACAAAAGATGATGACATTGCAGAAGAGGATGAGGATAAGAATACCACTACACAGACAAATGATAAAAGTGTCAATATCCAGCAACTTCCAGCCACAGAGGAGACAAGAGCAGCATTTGTGCCTGAAAAGGGTCACTTGCTGGTAGACTGCGATTATGGAGACCAAGAAGGACATGTGTTCACTGAATTATCCAATGATAGGGAGTGGATTGCATTTTATAATGACCCTAATGAGAGAGATGGTCATTCCTTTGTAGCCAAGATGTGTTTTCCCAAAGACCTTGATGGTATTGAGGAAAAGCAAGTCAAGAAGGTAAGAAAAGACCTTAGGGATTTGGCTAAGAAGGCAAGGTTCTGTTTCAATTATAATGGTCAGGCTCCTACAATGGCAGCTAATTGTAATATTCCTGTGGACTTTGCTACTGAGATTCAAGATAACTACTTCAAGAGATTTAATGGTATAGCAAGCTATTTCAAGGTACAAAAGAGGGATATGTGGGATAGGGGCTATATCTTAATCTCAAAGATAACCGGATTAAGGGCATACATCTATGATTATCCTATACTAAAAGGTATAGAGAGGAGAAAGAATAGTATGGGAGATTCTTTTTGGGATATATACAAAGCTGCAAGAGATAGTGGCAGGGTAATATCCGAAATTCCTCCACCTGTTATGCAAGAGATTGCAAAGAAGTTTGCCCAAGGAGTCCCTATTGAGGAGATAGCTATCAGATACTCATATAAGGTCAAGAAGGCAGGTAAAGTGGAAGAGAGGTTCATTGACATTAACAGGGAGACTGTATATGTGTCAGTGATGAAACACTTATGGAAGAGAAGGAGTGCTTCTGATAATCAGTCATGTAACTATCCCTTAATTGTGGGGGCATATAGTGGTGACATTATATGAAAACTCAGTGAATTGCTGGAAAGCTAAGGAGAAATCTATGCTAATCAGCAGCCAAGACTTGTAGAAATGCAAGTAAGGTTCAGAGACTAATCAAAGTAAGCTAAGGAGAAATCTATGCTAAAATGAACAAGAGTGCTGAGTATCTCTTAATTATTTATTTACCCTATTGGATAATTAAGAAATAATTTGTATCTTTGTGTTTCAAATTAAAGATAACAAATTATGAAGAGATGTTCAAGTTGTGGTAAGTTAAAGGATGAGTCAGAATTTTATCATTATAAGTCATCAAAAGATGGCTTAACTCACCAGTGTAAGCAATGTATGTCTGAATATAGAGCTTCTAAAAGAGAGCATTATAAAGAGTATATGGCTTATAGGAGAGAGGTAGATAATGAGACTATAAAAGCTAATAGAAGAAGGCATTATAGAAATCATCCTGAAAATAGAATGTTAATGCAAGCAAAGCAGAGAGCTAAGAAAAGGAATTTAGAGTTTAATTTAACTATAGATGATATAGTTATTCCTGATAAATGTCCTCTATTGGGGGTGCCATTTGTATTAGGAGTTCAAGGTAATTATGAATATACTCCTTCTCTTGATAGAATAGACCCTAATAAGGGATATATCAAAGGGAATGTGTGGGTGATTACTAAAAGAGCTAACTCTATGAAAAACTCTGCAACAAAAGAAGAATTGCTAAAGTTTGCTGATAACATCTATAAATATTTTAGAGATAATGATATAGTCCAATCTACTGAGAAATCAGTAGAACTACAGGATAAAGAGCCTGTAGGATAATAAAATTGCACAAGGTACTGCTGCTGCCATGACCAAGATAGCTGGCATTAAATACTTCAATCATCTTGTGGATGATGGGCTTATATTTAAAGTTCTGATTCCCAATGATGTTCATGATGAGTATCTAATTGAGCCTCCTGAAGAGATAGCTGAACAGGAAGCCAAGAAGTTAAGTGAATGTATGGAGTATGCAGCAGCAATCTTCTGTAAGAAAGTAACTATCAAGGCAGTTCCTGAGATTTCTGATAAATGGGTGCATTAAGTTGCTAATGTAACCTAAATATTTTGTTTTTGGTCTTGCATATTTGAATTATTATTTA
>UMIX01011250.1_pt1 | contig 39580 bp, 34 predicted proteins | sample 1965891 | NCBI WGS metagenome assembly UMIX01 (sample SAMEA4836136, study PRJEB28245) | human gut metagenome | biome: gut microbiome; material: fecal sample | place: Denmark | collected 2008 | reverse complement strand
TCAGGAATTACAAACTTTCTCGAGAGGTTGATTCCCTGGAACTAGCGGTCAATGAAATCCCAGATACAGTATACACAGAGAAACCTTTCAAACCAGAGAAGAAGTACTCAGAAAAAGTTGAACCAGGTAAAATCTTAGTTCATGATAATAAGCAGCCAACTCTCTTTCCTGATTCCATGCTAAGGCAGCCAGTTATCAGTGACCAAGATTCCCTGGTTCAAATTGTTTTGAAGAAAGATAAGTTGAACTTAAGTCTGTTCAATAAGGAGACTAACACTTATTCAACTAGACTATTCCCAATCGACTTAGATAAGTACAACTACAACTGGTATGAAGGTCAATTAACTCGAAAGAAAGTTGCAAGGTTATCACTTAGTCCATACGTTTATGGCAAATACAGACCTTTCAATAATCTCTTCGATATGGGAGCTGGTCTTTCAATCAAGACTAAGAGATTTAATTACAAACTCGGAGTCAATACCTTTTACTATCCGAAGATAAAATCAGGGATGGGTACTGACATCGAATTTCAAATAACGTATAACTTTTAGATATGGCAAAGACTATCTCAGAAACTAGAACTACTTTAACTCGAGAAGAGCTATCAAACTTATCCCGAGTTTCTAGTGATGTTTTCTTTTTTAGCCTTTTTTGCTATGTGATACATCCAGTAAGAGGAAAGGTAAGATTTGATTTATACCCATTTCAGAAATCAGTTCTCTACAATTTCATTGCCCAACGATTCAATATCATTCTCAAGTTCCGTCAGGCAGGAATTACAGAACTTATTTCAATGTACTGTCTTTGGTTGGCGATGTACCATCCCAACAAAAAGATAAACATTATCTCTATCAAAGACACAACTGCTAAGAAGGTGCTCAAGAAGATTAAGTTCATGTACAAGAATCTTCCATGGTACCTTCAAACTCCCATAATCAATGGTAGAGCTGGAGAATACGGTTCTGTTTCCATGATAGAATTTGATAATGGGTCATTTATTGAATCTATTCCGACATCATCCGAAGCCGGTCGTTCGGAATCCCTTTCTCTTCTGGTAATTGACGAGGCAGCAGTAGTAAGATGGGCTGCTCAAATTTGGGCTGCTGCATTCCCTACTCTTTCTACTGGTGGAGCTGCCATCGTCAATTCCACTCCCTATGGAGTTGGTAATTTCTATCACTCAACTTGGGTAGATGCCATTGCAGGAGGTAATCCTTTTAACCCAATTCGATTATACTGGCAAATGCACCCAGAACGAGATATCAATTGGTATAACCAAATGTCTTCTGCTTTGGGAGCAAAACGAACTGCACAAGAAATTGATGGTGACTTCTTATCATCTGGTAATACAGTCTTCGACTTAGCCGATATTAAAGCTATCGAAGACTGCCTTAGTGATTACCCAGTTATTAAGAAGAGATTTAATGGTCAATACCGACAATTCTGTGAACCCGAATCAGATAAAGAATATTTCATTGGTGCAGACGTTTCAACTGGTAGAGCTTCTGACTACTCTTCATTTACTTGTATGGATAAGCTAGGAGAAGAACAAGTAGTATATAAGGGAAGAATGGCAGTGGGAGCTTACGCTAAGTTACTTGGTGATACTGGGAAGTTGTTTAACTGGGCAGTAATAGCTCCAGAATCCAATGACGTTGGTTTATCAGTAACTTCTAAGCTTCAAGACGAAGGCTACCCCAACCTTTACTACTACCAGAAGATGCTAAAGAAAAAAGGTAAAAGTAGACCTGAAATGGATAAATCCCCTGGTTGGTTAACCACCCAAAAGAATCGTTCAGTGATAATAGAAAACTTGGAAGAAGATATTCGATTAGATCACGTAATCATTAAGGACCCATTCTTTGTACAAGAAGCTTATACCTTCATCTATGATGGTTTAGGTAGACCTGTTGCAATGGGTAAACATAGGGCTAACAATTCAGCGGTAGACGTAGATCTTGAAGGAGATGTATATGCCGATGATGATATCTTCGGAAAAGCAATATGTAATCACATAAGGAAAGGAAAAACTAACGTAATCGTACAACCAAGATGAAAAAGTACTTCAATTTTAGTTGGGGTTGGGGACGTAAGAAGGACCCTCCCAAGAATGGTACATCCTCTAATAAAGAGGAGAAGCCTGCCACATCAATTTCACCTGGTAGGGTTTCAGTTGACGATGATAGCGATAACTTAATTACATCATTACAAGGGTTGACTAAATTAGTTGAACCCTCTTTTCGTGTTGATGTGATACCTTTAATTCGGGATTTATATAAGGTAAATCCTGATATGGGCATTGCATTACAAGATATGTTTAAGTTAGCTAACACCAGTCATACAGTAACTTTCCCTAATAATACCGATGAAGAGGCTTCAAAGATGAGAGAACATCTTAAGAAAGCCACCAAGGGATGGACCAGATATACTGCTGGTATAGATGGTTTAGTTAATAAAATGATTGTTCAACTTCTTGTAAGTGGGGCAATATCTGTAGAAGGCGTACCAAATGACAAGCTTGATGGATTGGCTACGGTATTATTCCTTAAGCCAGAACACATCAAGTTTAAACGTGAATTAAATGGGGTGTATGCTCCTTACCAAAAGAATATGAATTTCTTTGTTAAGCAACAAGATTACATTAAGCTTAACCCAGAAACCTATTTCTATGTTGGTATGTTCAATGATACGGATGAACCTTATGGAGTTCCTCCATTTATGCCTGCATTGGATTCTCTCAAAGGACAAAATGATATGAAGATTAACTTCAAACATATCATGGAGATTTGTGGTATGGTTGGTTTCTTAGAAGCTAAGATGCAGAAATCTCCACAAAGGCCAAATGAGAGTATCAAATCTTATGAATCCAGATTATACCATGAACTCAATATCCTCAAACGTAATGTTAAAGAGGGTATGAAGGATGGAGTAGTTGCTGGTTACATAGATGACCATGAATTCAAACTAAATTCTACTACTAAGGAGCTCGGTAATATCGAGAAGCCTTGGAATATGAACCAACAATCTGTAGCAAATGGGTTGGGAGTTAATGGCTCTATCATTGGGGTATCATCTACTACTGGTGAAGGTGCAACTGGTATAATGCTGTCTAAGATGATTAGCCAGTTAAAAAATATCCAAATGCTTGTAGCTTATGTATTAGACCGACTTTATTCTCTAGAACTGCGTCTGGCAGGCTTTAATAATAAGGGAATGAAGATTGATTGGGGAACTTCTACAGTTTCTGATGAAGTTAAAATCCAACAAGGTCTTCAGTATAAGATACAGAACCTTGACTTATTGTATAAGGCTGGTATCATTAGTCAAGAGCAATATGCTTGGGCAATGGGTTATGATTCTCCTGATGAGAAAGAACCAAGAGTTTCACTTGAGGACCAATTTGCTAAGGGAGGTAATACAGACCCACAAGAGGGTACCAAGAAGAAACAAAGGCAGAACGATAAGAATCAATCTGCTCGTAGGTCAAGAGATAAAATTAACCCGGCTCCTTCTCGAGGAGACCAAAATACTAAAGCAAGATGAGTAAATTTACAACGAAAAACAAAGAGCATCTTGATTCTATGGTGATAGGTCAAGGCCATACCATTATGGCTGGGTATATACCAGAGGCAGTGGGAGCCCAGGCTTTCTCCGAGAATTATTACAAATGGAAAAATCCTACACCGGATTCAATTGCTCAATTTGGGTTTTGGGGAGGGGATATAGATTATAATACTTATTATCCCAACCTGGACAAATCGGAATTAACTCCTAAGGACGAAGAGTTTATCGAACCAATGTTCAGATTACTTTCAGAAACGATTGTATCTAAGAATTGGAACCCGACAGACTTTGGTCAGAATGGAGTACTAAAGGCTTCTATGAAGATGTTGCTTGGTCAAACAGTAAACTGTGACCATGAAACCAACATCGGTAATGCTATTGGTGCTGTATCACAAGTAATGTGGCAGGAATCCTATAAAGACGGTAGCTTTACTATACCCGCTGGTATCAACGGTATTCTGAAAATCGATGGTAAGGCAAACCCAAGAATTGCTAGAGGCATCCTTATGGAACCTCCTTCAATTCATAGTAATTCAGTTACTGTACAATTTAAGTGGGATAAATCCCATCCCCAAATGGAAGATAACGAATTTTATCAGAAACTGGGTACTTATGACTCTAAGGGAGTTATGGTACGTAGAATTGTTACTGAAATTGTTCGTTACCTTGAGACCTCACTAGTTTCACATGGTGCTGATTCATTTGCCCAGAAAATTGGTTCGGATGGTAAAATCATTAACCCAACCTTTGCCAAAAGAACTTGGGCATCTTATGAAGAATACCGAGATGATAAATCGAAGCAATACTTCTTTACTGATTATAAATCAGATTTAACATCATATCAAGAAAAGGACGATACTCAGGGTTCTTTTAATGATAATGATGCCAAGGATAATCATTCAAATAAAAATAACATGAACGAAGAATTACTAAAATTTCTTGAAAGCCTTTTTGGGGATAACATGCTTACCCTGGAAGAAGGTAAAGAGATGAATCAGGAAAATGTAATTGCCTGCATTCAGACTTTGGTATCATCCAGAAACGAATTGCAAACTTCAGTAGATAATCTTACTACAGAGAAAACTTCTCTTACGGAACAGATTACCAACTTGAATGCCGAAGTAGCTAACTTGAAGGAAATGGCAACCGTAGGAAAGAATCACATTGCTTCTCTACGTGAAAATGCCGTAGAAACCTACAAGAAGTTGATGGGTGATAAGGTAGATGAGACAATCGTTACGATGCTCAATGCCGAGACTACTGGTATTACTACTCTTATTTCCTTGACCAAGGATTACCAAGCTCGCTTGGAAGAGAAGTTCCCTCTCACTTGCTCAAAATGTGGTTCTAAGGACGTCAACCGTGCTTCCTCAATTGCTGAGGATGATACCGAGGGTAAAACTGGAACCCAGGGTACTGATACCCAACGGAATTCAGAATCTCCGAGTACTAAGAATGTAATCGATAACTTGTATCGAAACAAAATCAAATAACTAATATAAATAATCCGCGTTATGGAAAAAACTAAAATCGTAAACGACCCTCAGCAACTTACTCTCTTTGGGGAAAGAACCCCGAGAGCGGTGATTTACAAAAGTGAGTCACACAAATTGCACCAGGCTTTCAATGTTAAAGCTGGAGAGAAAATCGTACAGGGTATGCCAGTGGCTTTGAATGAAGAAGGTTTGATTTACCCTTGCACTGATACAGCTACTCAAGTTTATTTGGGTGTAGCAGTAACGGATAACGTTAACCCTGCTTATCAACCTCAAAGAAATTTCCCGGTAGAGGTAACAGTAGCTATGGAAGGTTACATGATTTGTAACTGGGTATCAAACGAAAATATCGAAGCTGGCTATGTAACTCCCGATGGAAAATTGCTTAACGATAGATTCGTAAAAGCTAACCAAGCAACTTCAACCCAGTTCATTGCCCTTAATCCAGCAGAAGAGGCAAATGAGGTAATTCAAGTACTCATCAAATAAGAGAAAAGAAGTTATGGAAAATAAAGTAGATATTACAAAGTTGAAGGCTCAGGATTTTATGAATGAGCTGCCGGAAATGGTAAGAAGCTTGGAAGCTGTTCGTTCCGGTTCACAGGACAAGAAGCCTGTAGAGGTAACTTTTGGAGAATTGGTTACCGGTAAATGGGGTATTTCAGAAGATGAACTTTTTGAAAAGATGGGCATCAATCCAAAAGTGGACACGATGCAAAACATCTTTACAATGCCCCAACAGAATATTCGTTGGATTGTTCCGGAAATCATCCGTGCTGCTATCACATTGGGTATGCGCCAGGCTCCGTTCTATCCAAATATCATTGCATCTGACCAACCAATCAATGGTTTACAAGCAATCATGCCGATGGTTAACATGTCGGATGCTGCCCCTGCAAAGGTTAATGAGGCAGAAACTATCCCATTGGGTGATGTTAGCTTCGGACAGAAATCAGTTAGCCTCTTCAAAATCGGAAAAGGTTTCAAACTTACTGATGAAGTTCGTAACTATGTTTCGCTCGATGTCTTGGGAATCTACCTTCGTGATTTTGGCGTTCAGTTGGGTTATGCTCTGGATACTCTGGCTATGGACGTTGCTATCAATGGTAACAACCCTGATGGCTCTGAGTCTGCCCCGGTAATCGGTGTATACGAAACAACTAATGGTATCACTTACAAAGACCTTCTGCATATTTGGGTACGTGCTGCTCGTATGGGACGTAACTTCCAAACTATGATTGGTGGTGAAGACCAGGCAATCGAAATGCTGAACTTGCCGGAATTCAAGGATCGTCACTCTGGTACTACAGAAGCTACCCTGAATGTTAAGTCTCCTGTTCCCAAGAATGCTGACTTCTACATTCACCCGGGTACACCCGACCAACAGTTGCTGTTGATTGATACATCTGCTGCCTTGATTAAGCTTACTGCTCGTCAGTTGATGCTTGAATCTGAAAGAATCGTTTCTAACCAGACTCAGGCAATCTATGCAAGCTTGACTACTGGCTTCTCTAAGATGTACCAGGATGCAACTCTGTTGCTGGCTGCTGACAAGAAGTTCTCAGAATTCGGCTTCCCCGAGTTCATGAACGTAGACCCATATTTGATGGTTAACCTAGAATAATAAGGGACGTCCGGTTTCATCTATATAAATTCCCTGAGAGGGTAGGTAACTAAAAAAAAGACCTATCCTCTCTTTAATCATTTTTAAATCTTAGGAAATATGGCTAAAGATAAATATACAGTAACTGTGGGACCAAGAGCTTACAGTTTTCATGACCAATCAACTGGTATTACCGTTTGTAGAGGAGAAGACAAGGAACTCTCTCGTCGTCAATTCCGTGCACCAAAGATTCAGAAGGCAATTGCCTCTGGCCATCTGATTATCATTGCTGATAAATCAGAAATCGAAAAGTATTCAGAGGCCGACATCGAAAAGTTGGATAAGAGACTGAATGCTCAGTTCAAGAAAGGCATGACTCTTGAAAAACTTGCAAAGGGCTATTCCCTGGAAGAACTGAAACTGGTAGCAGGTCTTCATGAAATCGTTGCCGAGAAAGATGATACAGTAGAAACACTTATTCAGGCTTTGCTGGAAGAATTCGAATCCTCTTCTAAAGGGTAATATATGAAAATTACATAAGACAGACTAATATGAATAACAATCTGGACTTTTTGTACGTTACGTCAGGTCTGGAAGTTTCATTCAGAGTCATATCCAAAGTCCCGGCCAAATCCATTTTTGACTGGGACTTTGGCGATGATAAGGGAGAGGTTTTCAATGGTGGAAGACATGTTTCCTATTCTTATGAAACTCCCGGTTTCTATACCGTAACATTACATGTAACTAACTCTAGCGGTTTAGATATCACCGTAGATAAGACTCTGGTAGTTTGTGATTATGGGCATACGGCATTAGCCGATACAATATATAACTTAATCGACCATTATATCCCTTCAGAAATATCTGATGGGATGACCAGGGAAGAGAAATCTATTTACATCACCAAATGGCAATATTATATTGGTCCTCTAGTAAATCACCAAATTCCTGCAGATAAGTATACTGATGAATTATGGTATGAAGCACTAGAAAACCAATTAATAATGGAATTGGCAGCATGGGACTTTCTCAATGTGAAGATACTTAATCTATTAACAAGTACTTCAGAATACCTAAGTCAATTAACTTCTACCAAAGAACAAACTGGTGATGGTACTTCTAAACCCGAACTTGCCCGAGGTGATAGGATAAAACAAATCACTACTGGGCCTACTGAAGTGCAATATTATGATACCTTGGCAGATGCTACAAGTTCCCTATGGAAAACACTTTCTCAAGCAATGCAACCAGGTGGATTAATAGATGAATTAAGGAAGAACCTTTGTATGTTAGCTTCACGATTGGAAATCTACTTACCGTTCTGTGATGAAGTATTTAGAACCGTAGTCCCAAAAGTAGTTAACAGAAGGCAACCTGGAGTATTAGATGGGCCAAATCCAAGTGCTCCAGTGAAAGGTGGTAAGAAATCAATTCTAACTAAGTTATGACAAAAGAACCCTGGAGAATGGTAAAGAACCACTCTTGGGATAGATACAAGAAAATTATCACTGACTTCTTAGATTGGGATGCTGGTAGGCAATCCATAACCTGGGCCAAACATGTTAATCAGCTTCTCAGTCATGCCGAAGACAGTATACCTAAATATTATAACATCCAAATCGAGGCATTATGTTACTACAATGCTTTCAGAAACTGGCCTATCAATAAGGCAACTATTTCAGGAGAATTGGATGATGAAAACTTATCAATACTAATTTCTAAATCTTATATAGAACAAATCGGTTATCTTACACCGGAGGGTTATTGGGATTTTAATTGGGAACAAGATAGGTTTGTAATTAATGGTATAACGTATAAGCCTTCTGGAGATACTCAGACTGCTCAGGCAAAGGATGAGGCTTTAGTTTTCATGATTATCCTAAAGAGAGACCGAGATACCAAAGTTGAATTTGTAGAATAAAAATAAAGTATATGGCAAAGATGTTAGTACTGAGGTGGACACCAATTACTACAAACAGTGGAATTTGGTTTGATAGTAATCTGGTTATCCTCAATGGTACCTCTGGAGTTCATATTGAAATGAAAGGTAATGGCAATGATGTAACGGCATTTCAATCGATGACCGGAAACAAATTTGTCACCTGCTTTCAAGATTACTTCGGGGATATCTGGGATAAAATAATACCTCATCCTGGTATAGGCCAGGTAATAAAGTTCCGTGTAAATAGGCTTCCTGATTATGCTTGCATACGGGGAGATATTGAGGACGGTGGAGATGTAGACCCCGAAAATCCGGATGTACCAATGAATGCCTTCTGTGGTTCAGAGGGAGAACCATTCAGGGATATCGATTCTGAATTCTTACTGGGTCGTCAACGTGCAGTAATTAATCCTTAAATTTTATAAAATATGTATGTAAGTAAGTATTATACCTGCGAAGAAATAGACCAGCGGTTATTACAGGGTTACTATGATGACTTTGTTAAAGCTGGCTTTGGAGGAACTATAAATGAGTTCTGGGCCTTCGTACTTTCTATCAAGAATAAGGTAGATAAGAAAGAAGGATACGACTTATCGAAAAATGATTTTACCGATGAGTTGAAGGCTAAACTTGATGGCATCGAAGAACATGCAAATTACATCACTAAAGTTTCTCAGCTTGAGAATGATTTGAAATATCAAACCGAGGAAGAAGTTAAACAGATGATTAGTGATTTGGTTGATGGTGCTGATGATGCCCTTGATACTCTTAAAGAGTTGGCAGAAGCATTGGGCAATGACCCCAACTTTGCAACTACCATCACTAATAAATTAACCGACCTTCGTACTGCTTTAACCGAAGAGGTTAATCGTGCTAAGGAAGCCGAAGCTGCTCTGGGTGCTGCAGTAGCAGCAGTTCAGGATAACCTCGAATATGGGTTAGACCAAATCAATAAGAAGGTTGATACTGTTAAGTCAGACTTAAAAGCCGAAATCGACCGAGTTGAGAAGAAGGTAGATAAAAATGCCGAAGACATAAAAGACCTTGAAGATAAGGTAAATCAAGATAATGGTGAACTTGAGAAGGAACTCAAGGACCTTATCCAAAAGGAAAAAGATGAACGTATTGCTGCCGATAATGAGATTAAGGAAAGTGTAAATGAACTTAAGACTCTACATATCAATGATAAGGCCGCACTCGAGGCAAAGATTGCCGAAGAAACTGCAAATCGTACAAATGCAGATACTGTACTGGATTCTAAGATTAACGAGGAAATCACTAATCGTCAGGCTGATACTTTAGCTCTTCAAGGTAAAATTGACCAAGAGAAGGTAGACCGTCATTCTGAGGACCAAGTTCTTCATAATGAAATCTCTAAAGAGGTAACAGACCGTACCAATGCAGACAATGCTCTTCAAGGTAAAATTGACCAAGAAGCTCAAGCACGTACTGCTGCAGACCAGATATTACAGAACAATATAGATTCAGAGGCTACTGCTCGTGCTGCTCAGGATTTAGTTCTCGAACATAAAATTGAGGATATAAAAGAGCAGGGTGTAGAAGACAAAGAACAATTACTTAATGCCATTGCTGCCGAGGCTGCTGCTAGAGAAAAAGGGGATAAAGACCTTGATGCTAAGAAGGTAGATAAACGTGAAGGTTATTCTTTGACTAAGAATGACTTTACTGATATCCTCAAAGCTAAACTTGATGGCATCGAAGAAAAGGCAAACTATATTACCCATCTCTCTCAGCTTATCAATGATGCCGGTTTCCAAACTGAAGAGGAAGTAAATGCGGCTATCCAAAAGATTATTGGTTCAGCACCTGAAGTACTTGATACTCTTAAGGAAATTGCTGATGCCCTTGGAAATGACCCCAACTTTGCAACTACTATCACTAGGAAGTTGGCTGCAATTACAGAACAGGTTAACCAAGAAATCGAAGACCGTATTGCAGGGGATGAGGCAAACAGTGCTGAAGTAGCTGCTGAAGTTCAAGCTCGTAAGGATGCAGATACTGCCCTTGAAACTAAACTGAAAGAATACGTAGACAATAAGTCTGCTACTGGAGATGCTGCACTCGGAGTTGTAAGAGATAACCTTAATAAGGAAATCCAAGACCGTAAAGATGCCGATGCCACAATTCAGGCTAACTTGGATAAAGAGATTGCCGAAAGAAAGACTGCCGATGAAGCATATACTCAAAGTTTGGCTAATGTTAACCAGCGTATCTCAGACTTGGCTTTGAGTATGCAAGAGTCTATCAATACCTTGCGTAATGAGCTTACCGAGCAGGTAAATGCCAATACTACGGCAATCGCTACTAACCAACATAATATCGAAAGAAATTCAGAGGCAATCACAAACTTAACTAAGACTGTAGGGGATAACTACAAGGAAGTTAAGGATATGATTAACGAGGAAATAGTTGACCGTACCAATGCTGATAGTGCTTTGAGTTCTCGTATCGATACCCTCAATATTGACCTTAATACTGAGAGTGTAGAAAGAAAAGCTGCAGACCAAGTTCTTCAGGTAAATTTGGATAAAGAAGCAGCAGACCGTACTGCAGCCGATAAAGCCTTGAGTACTGAGTTTACGGCTAAATTGGATAATGCTAAGCAGGCTTTGGAATCTGAGGTAGCTAGCCTTAATACTAAGCTTGAACAAGAAAAGGAAAACCGTATTGCTGGTGATAATGCTTTGGGAGTTCGTATTGATTCTCTAGAGGCAGGTAATACCGATGCTATGAATGAATTAAAAGCAAAGGTAAATGCTAATACTACTGCTATTAATGCAGAGAAAGACCGAGCAATTGCCAAAGAGACTTCACTTGAGGCAAAGATTGATACCAACCTTCAGAACCATAAAGATGATATGGCGGGTATCAACCAAAATATACTTACCGAAAAGAATGACCGCTTAGCTGGTGATACTGAGTTGCAGAATAATATCGATAAGGAAGCTACAGAACGTGCTAACCAAGATACCCTTATTAATAATGCTATTGCTCAGGAAAAAGCAGATCGAATTGCTGCTGACCAGGCAATGGATGGAAAGAAGGTAGATAAGGTAGACGGTAAAGTACTTTCTTCAAATGACTTTACTGACTTGCTATATGCCAAGTTGGATGGCATCGAAGAACATGCAAACTACATCACTAAGGTATCTGAGTTATTAAACGATTCAGATTTCCAGAGTGCTGAACAAGTAGAGGCAGCTATCCAAAAGATTATTGGCTCTGCTCCAGAGGTACTTGATACTTTGGCTGAGATTGCTAAGGCTCTCGGTGATGACCCTAACTTTGCAGCAACTATGACTGCTAAGCTTACTGAGTTGGAGAATAAGCTTGAAGCTGAAAAGAATCTGCGTGAACAAGGGGATAATACTCTGCAACAGACTTTCACTAACTTAAGTAATACTCTTACTACTACGGTAAATGAGTTGAGAACTTTCGTAACTGAAACTCGTACGGAGCTGTTAACTTCCTTGAATGCTACCAATGCTCTGGTAACTCAGAATGCTGCTAATATTCAACGTAATCTGGAATTGATTCAGGGTATTCAGGATAACATTAATGGTAACTATACTGCCATTACCGATTTGCTGAATAATGAAATCGCTGCTCGTAAGGCTGAGGATATTCGATTAGAAGCAAAGATTGACCAGAATACTTCTGACTTAAATACAGAGAGAGAGGAAAGAAAGGCCGCAGATAAAGTTCTCCAGGATAACATTGATGCAGAAGAAGCTGCCCGTATTGCTGCCGATACAGCTTTGGGTAAACGTATCGATAAAGAAATTCAGGACAGAACCGATGCTGATACTGCCTTAGATAATAAATTCACTAACATTACCAATGACCATGAAGAAAGACTGGTAGCTGAAGAAGGTACTTCTGATGCTTTGCCTGATACCATGGTTACCGATGTTAGTGCTGTAACAAGAACCGGTACCCAACTTTCTTTCAAGGTAAAGACTTCAACCAAGGATAATGCAAATAACCAATATGGTGAAGAAGTAGAAGCTACCAAGAACTTACTCCCGGTAACTCAAACTCTTGCAGGAGTTATGTCTGCCGCAGACAAGGTTAAGTTAGATGGGTTAGACCCCAATTCTCTGACGGATATCTCTGCAGCTTCAGATGCTAATAAGGTAACAGTAACCGTAACTAAGGATAACGGTTTGAATGCTGATACTACCGAAACTTTCGATTTGCCTCAGGTATCGGCTACTAAGGCTGGTACGATGACTGCTAAGGATAAGGTTGAGTTAGATAGAATCTCTACGGCTAACTTTGCTCTTGGTGCAGTAACTCCCAATGAAACTACTGTTGGCATAGCTGCTACTAAGACCGTAGTTGAAGATGGTACAGTAGAACAGAATCCTATTACATTGCCTGCCTCTACTGCAGAGAAAGCTGGTGTACAAACTGCAGCAGATAAGAAGCTGTTTGATTCTATACCAGATAATATTATTATCTTATCTGGTGATAAACCAGTTGAGGTAGGTCAACAAAGCAGTCATGTTACTTTAACTCATAATTTCTCTTCTAAAAAAGAAGAGGGTATTTATACTCATGAGCCTGAAGATTATAAGACTACTTATATCCCAGCAGCTACTACAGAGAAAGCTGGTGTAATGACCGCCCAAGATAAAGTTAATCTGGATGAGACATTACCCAATGCTATTGCTCAAGAGGTTCAGGACCGTAAAGATGCTATCGAAGCTTTGGACGGTAAATCAGAAGTCGCTCTTGCTCAAGAAGTAGCTGATAGAAAAGCTGCAGATACTGCTTTAGATACCAAGTTTACTAAAGCTGTAAACGATGAAGCAACTGCTCGTACTTCTGCTGATACTGCATTGGGTGCAAGGATTGATAAAGAGATTGCTGATAGAACTGAGGCAGACACTGCCCTTGATAATAAACTGCAGAATAACATTAACACTCTAGAAGCTAAGCATGATGCCTTTGTAGCAACTAAGGGTAAGGCTGATGGCTTTGCTCCATTGGATGGGAAGGGGTTAGTACCTGCTAACCATTTGCCTTCATATGTAGATGATGTACTTGAAGTATATGCTACCTATGATGTAAGCCCCACTGGAGGTCTTACTAATGTTCAATTGTATACGGATGCAGGTCACCAAACTCCCGTAGTTGGAGAATCTGGTAAGATTTATATAAATGTTGCCGATGGTGAACCTCCATACCAATTCCGTTGGTCAGGTACTAAATTCGTAGACAGTAATACTTCGTCTCTTATCATTGGGGAAATTGCAGGTACTGCTTTCGAAGGTAGTAGAGGTAAGCATCTTGAGGATGTGGTATCTAGCATGCCTAAAAATTTAATTAGTAAGGTTTCAATAGCTAACAAAAATAAGCGTAATATTATTATCTTATGTAACTATTCTGCTACGGATGGTCAAGGGCATTACATTGATAAACCAGATGGGATGGTAATCCCTCTAACCCCAGCCACTACTCAAGAAGCTGGTCTGATGGATGCCGATAGTGTAATAAAGCTTAATCAAACCTTACCAAATGCTATTGAAGCTGAACAAGAGGCCCGTATTGCAAAAGATAATGCTCATGATACCTTTAATAGTTCTCTTCCAGGAATTATTCTTACTGGATTCACTCTTACCCATAATTCAACCAATGTAAGAGCTACTCTTAATAATAAAACTAAGAGTGCAGATGGTAAGACTTATGAAGGTGCTACAGATTTAATTAGAGATATACTTGCAGCAACTAAGACTACTGCAGGTGTAATGACTGCAGCAGATAAGACTAACTTGGATAATACCGTACAGGGGTTGGCAAATGAGATTACCAATAGAACTAATGCCATCAATGCTCTTCGTACAGAATTGAAAACTTACGTTGACGATTTGATTGCCGATACTGGTTCAGATGTAACTGCCTTAGAAACTAAGGTAAATAATCACATTGCCAATAAATCTAATCCTCATACAGTTACTAAAACTCAGGTTGGATTGGGTAATGTTAATAATACTTCTGATGCTGATAAGCCAGTATCTACTGCTCAAGCTACTGCTATTGCTGATGCTAAGGCTGCAGGTACTGCTGCTCAGACTTCTATCAATAGCCATGCTGGTAGAAGAGATAATCCTCATACAGTAACTAGAGCTCAATTGGGATTGGCAACTACCGACCATGTAGTATTTGCTAAGACCACGGCCCCTTCTGGTTTCTTCAAAGAATCTTCAGATGTTCGACTCAAATCTAACATTAAGGATTTGAATCATACTCTGGAACAGATTTGCCAGATACCAACCAAGTCATTCGAAATGCTTGGTAAAGAGGACGAGGGAACTATTGCTCAGAACCTCGAAGGCTTAGGATTTGGTAAATATGTGGAAGAAGTTCCAGTAGAGAAATCTACGGTACCTAATCCAGAGGAATTCGAAACCTTGGAAATCAACGGAGAAGAGTATGTACTCGTAAAACAAGTTAAATATCACAAGATGTCAACCTTGGCAATCGAAGGTGTTAAACTTCTCTACGATGAAATCAAGGCTTTGAAGGCAGGGATTCAGGAACTTAAAAACAAATAAATCTTATGGGAGAGATAGCAACCTGGAGTGCTGTCAAAAGTAAAGTAGGCCTTGGTAAGGATGGTAATGACTGTCCTACCAAGGCTGAATTGTTAGCACTCTCCCCTACAGGAACAGGGGAAAATTATGTGGGGTTGGAACTATCCAATGCCGGTTCCTATGGAAATAACGAAACAGTAAAGTTAGAGGATATTCATAAGGTAACTTGGAAATATACTTTTACTCTTTGGACAGATACTTTGAATTTCTCGGCTTTAGGCGGAGAACCTACTAATGAGAAGCCTTGGTTTGGGGCTACTTCTACTAGAACTAAATATTTGGATGGTGTAGCTACTAGTACTGTAGAGAGTGTTGCATATAGTCATTCGGGCAGACCTTCTTGGGTAACTTGGGCAGACGGTACAGGTTGGAGAGCTACCGAGAATCTTGAGTTAACTGCCAGGTCTAAAACTGACGGTACTATCATACAACAAGGTTCAGGTAAAACCTATACTATCAAATGGTATCAGGAAGCTGCATCTCAATCTTGGCGTTATGTTTGGAGTTTATCACCTACCTCTATATTATTTGGGGCTACAGGAGATACTAAAACCTTTACCGTTGCTTCTTACAAGCAAGAATTGAGAAATGGTCATAATTATGGTAACCAAATTGCTTTAACTTATACTAGAGCCAACTCTGGTAGTGTATCTGGAAGTGGTACTTCTGTAACTATGGGTAATAATACTTCTACCAGTACACGAAGTGGTACGGTAACCTTAACCCAAGCTGAAACAGAGAAGAAGTTAACCCTATCTTGTTCTCAGTCGGCAGGTTATAGGACTTACAGTGAGATTACAGCAAGTGGAGGAAGTGTACCCGATATACCTGCAAGTGGAGGAAGTAGAAGTTCATTCTCAAGTATGCCATCATATTCTCAGACTTGGGGATGGAATGGTTCTACAACTGGAGGTGGCACAATTACAAGCGGTGCTAGCATTAGTTATGGTACTGCAGTTAGTGCAGGTTCTTTGGGAACCACGGTTAAATCTAGAACCCGGGTAGGAGCCCTTATTGGTACCTTATCACTAAATGGTAAAACCAAATCTGTAAGTGTACCAGTATACCAGGCAGCGAATTCAATTACCAGTACTACTGAGGGTACACCAGTAATAAGCTTATCGGCAAATTCATATTCTATCTCTAATTCAGGAGGTAGTGTTAATATTTATGCCAGTGTAAGTATACCTATTACCAACCATTGGAGTTCAGGGTCAATAAGTGCAGGTTCTTCGAAGAGTGCTACACCTACGGTTAGTGCAAGTGGTACTGGATTTAGTTTGAATTCAGCTAAGACGGTACTTACTGCTACAGAGAACACAGGTACTTCAAGTAGAAGTTGTACAGTAACTGCATCCTATAGTGGGGCAACTACTAAGACCATTAAAGTTACACAGAGTGCTGCTTCAGCATCTTATAAGTATTACTTGGCATTTACTTCCCCTACTGGTTCTAGAACTACTTCTAGAACTGGATTATCGGCTTTGGGAGGTAATAACTTTACAGTTGATGTAGCTTATTCTTTTAAGACTAAGGTAATAAACGGTTCTGAAATAAGTACAAGATACCCATTAGCTTTAACTGTAACCTCAAAACCAAGTTGGGTTACAAATGTAGCAATCACAACGTTATCAAGTGATAATGGAAACTATGGGTTAACCTTAACCTTAACAGAGAATACCGTAGAATCAACAAGGTCAGGTACCATTAAATTAAGGCAAGCAGAGAATGATGATAATGGTTGGGAGCTTACAGTCAATATAACTCAGAATGCTGCTACTATAACCTATGATTATGTATTTAGTATATCATAGGTTATATACAACACCAGTATTTATTATATGAGAGACCCTAAAAACTTAATTATTAATTTCCTAAAACCAATAAAATTATGGGAGTAGAAGTAAAAGGTGCTGGCGATGGCGTTGTAATCGCGGACAGAGGCTGTAATTCCGGTTATAACAGTCATTCCGGTTGGGGCTCTGGATGGGGAGCCGTTGGTGGTGCATTGGTAGGTGGTGGCTTTGGTGCTGCTGCAGTTTCCGTATGGGACAAAATCAATGACACAAAAGCTGATATTCAGAAAGTAGAAGCTACGGTTCAGGAAGCAAAGGCGGGTATCTACAAAGATATCTCTGATGCTGCTCGTGGAGTTACTCAAGAAATCAGTGGGGTAGCAAAAGATGTTGCCGGTGTTGGTAGAGAAATCCTTAACAACCGTTTCACTACGGAAAGAGGTCTTTGTGATTTGGGCTACAAAACGAATTCGGATATCCGAGATTCTCGTGACCAAATGGGCGCAGGCTTCAATCGTGTTATGGACCGTCTCTGCAACATGGAACACCAACAGTCAGATTGCTGCTGCGAAACCAAAGGTTTGATTAAAGAAGTAAAATCTGACTTGGCTCTTCAGTTGGAACGTTGCTGCTGTGACATCAAGAAGGGCCAACAGGAAATCAAGTGTCTCATCGAGAATACTGCAAAAGACCAGGAGATTGCCCGCCTTAATCGAGTAGTAGATGCTCAGAGAGACCAGAACATTATCAATCAAGTTGTGGCTGCCTTAAAAGGTACAACTATACCAGCTCAGTAATTTTTAATTTGCTGGGATGACTAAAAAGGAGTGCATCTATTTTAGGTGTACTCCTTTTTTCGTTTTAACACATTAACTAAGGAATTATGGAACAACAAGAACAACTCACCGAATTTAAGATACAACTAGCATTACCTGCCCCAAATATAGAGGTTGCTCAAGAAGTAGCAAACAAAGCTCAGGTACTCATTAATCCAATTTGGATACTATCAATTTCTAAAACTGGTAGACTTCATGCAGAAGAATCCAGGTGCAGTATCATTCGGTTTAAACTTAATAAATAGAAAATGATTATGGAAGAATTGATTTTTCAGAAAGTACAAAAGGGTGATATGATTTTCACCTTAGAGAAAGATCGTCGGTCTGGTTATCCAATCTTTGACCAAGCAAGAGTTTTAAAAGTTGGCGAAAGTAAACCAATGGCCTCAAATGGTAAAGAAGGTTTTGTTAACAGTATCGAATTAGTGATACAAGATTCAATATCTCAAATTACCATTTATTTACCAACTAATGTAAATGAAGGTATTTATAATGGTACCTATTATACGACCAATCTCGATAATATCATTAATGAGGTATCAATGCAGAAACAGAATGCTTTAAATATTTTAAATAACAAAGCCAAATTTGAGGCCGTTGTTTCTGAATGCGATAATATTCTTGGTCTAATTAATAATCGTTCAGAATCACCTCGTAATCCTGCTCCAGATTTCGAAGAATTTAAGTTATCCATGAATGAGAGGTTAACTAACCAAGAAACCCTTTTATTAAGGATTGCTCAGGAGCTGGGATTGGATAAACCTAAACAACAGTAAGAATTATGCCAAGTAAGTCGGTTAATATTACACTATCGACTCCAGTTGGCCCTCTAAAAATATACGTAGATAAACGAGAACAAGCTCGTGCAGAAAGGTTGATTGCCAAAACTCCAAGTATCTTAACCGAAGGCTATGCGAAAGGTACAGAAAAGTTTGGTAATCAACTTCTTCGTATAGTAAGACGAAGTTTGAATACGGGTGTTCCACCACCCGGTACCCATACTTCTTGGCCAAAACATGCTCCAGGTACTGTAAAGAAATATGGGGAGCATACTCTATTACGACTCACGGGTCAATATGCTAAATCCGTTACTGTAGTAAAGACCAAGAATAGAACTTTCGTTGGTTTACCAATTGGAATCAAGAAGATTACCTATACTGGTAAGACTTCAAGAAAGACTTTGAATCAGGTAGCTATCATGTTAGAGTATGGTAGCAGAGATGATAATTTACCACCTCGTCCTCTTTGGAATCCTGCATTTAAGGCTGCTGGTGGAAAAGCTGCCTTACAAAAGGAAATACGAAATGAAGTTAGAAAAGAAATAAGGAAAGTTAAAAATGGCAGCAGACTTTGAAATATCTTCATTATCCGGAACTGGTACTGCAACTATTAGGGTAAAGCCTAAGGCAGTAAACGAAGACATGAATAATATAAAAGAGCAGGTTCTCAAGGTAGTAGTTCAGGGTGTAGAAAGGGAAGTAACTCTGGTACAAAAGGCCGCTCCTAAAATAGTAGAGACCTGGAGAACTTATTTTAGTATCACTCCAGAAACTACTTCCCATACTTTCGATGGTACTAAAAGGGGTGAGACCCTAGAAATAGGTGTATACAGTTACCAACAGAAGTTTATCGATAATAAGCCTCAAGATGAATATCGTGCTGTAGATTGGAAAGTTGAAAGCTCCTCAGATTGGTTAGAGGTAACCCAAGAAATTGGAGAAGCTAATGCCGCAGGTAAGCTTACTATCAAAACTAAATCTACTAATCAAGAACATAACCCCAGTAACTATGACCCCTTGGAAAGAACTGCTATAGTTAAGATTATCTCACAGCAAGAACCTAACACTGAGATAGTTTTAAATATAACTCAATCTCCAGGTACTAGAACTACTAAGTATGGCTTTGAACCAACCCCGAATATACCATTCCCAAATCTTGGTCAAAATACTAGTACTGCTCAGATTAGTAATGTAAAGGGTTATCAGTACTACCTTATCAACGGTATTCAAGTTGCTAAATATATAAAACAATTTAAGATAACCGATATAAGTAAGACAATAGAGGGTCAATTCCCTGGAGGTATTGGTTTAGAACCAATATCCTTTAAAGTATGGCTTACCGATTATCCTTCAAATATTGCTACTCAATGGGTTAGTGAATTAAATTGTGTTGGTCATTTACAAACCATAATGAGTGGTTTTGGAGGTATTCAGGTAACTTATAATGGGTATATTAATGACAATGGCAATCAAAGTGTTCAATTAAATATTAGATTAGGACTTTAATGGTAAACTCAGAAGAAATAGTAGAAAGAACTTTTTATATCTCTCTACTTAGTACAATGTTGGAAATGGGTCTTACCTTAAACCCAGAAGACTTCTTACCTTTGTCTCAAGAAAACGAAAAAAGATTTCAAGAGGCAATCAAAGGTATGAAGAAGTTTATACCACTTTTTGGTATAGGGAATAATCAAGTAAAAGGCCCAAAGACTCTCCCAAGAATAACCATAGAACTACAGGGTTATTATGCTGGAGATATTGGTGTGAATAAATACATCATTGGTGATAAACTTGAGGATGGTAATTACCAAGCTTCAGAGTTTCCTTATGAAACTAAGGATATTACCATAGATGTACATCTGGTTTCTCAAACACAAGCAGATATGAGATTGCTACATACAATCTTATATACTGGCTTACCTGCTAGAGGATACGTGAGACCATACTTCAATGATTTAGAGGAATGGGAAAAGGGCAGGCTTGCTCCCACCGGAAACCTATTCATTGAGATTGGTAATTATTATGACCATCCAGATGTAGAGCATGGTATACTTGAGAAGGTATACACCTATGTATGTAAGGATGGCATTCTTCCAGAAAAAGCTTTGGGAGAAGGTACTCTTACACCTATCAAGGATATATCGGTTCTTATTGGATTGTTAGAACAAAACGAAAATGAAATGTTAGAGTTAAAAGTACCTAAGGTATAGGTACAATACTCTAGGGTATAAATTAAACAAGTAATTAACTTTAATCACAATAGAATTATGCCAACTTCACCTCACATTGACTTTAAGTTTAAGAACAACAATGTTCTTCAAACTACTCCCATGTTAGGAGTTTCTTGTGTATTGGCTAGAACTACTAAGGGCCCATACGATGACCCATCAGAAACCATTTCTACTCTCTCTCAGTTCCAAAGAATCTATGGTTCTGAAATTGTACCAGATGGTTCTGTATCAAATATCGAAAAGGCTTTGCAGGGTGGTTCTAAGCTTCGTGTTATTCGAGTACTTGGCAAGGGAGCTACTCAAGGTACAGTAACTGCTTCTTCGGCTGCGGCAAGAAAAGCTAAAGATTCAGAAGATGGGATTTCAGTTGCTTCTGCTGTACCCGACTCGGCTAAACCCTCTGCTCTGATTACTTTCAAATCAGGTAGTACTACCTATAGTTTTGGATTAGTAACTAAGGGGTATGGAGACCCAATTGGTAGTGCTAATACTTTCCAGGTTGGTTTTTATAAACAAGCTAATACCTTGTATTATAAAATCTATTCGGCTAATGGGCAAGTACTTGAACAGGGTCCAGTAATAACCTACAAAACTGCCGATGATAACAATAATACTTCGGTAGATTACCTTGCTCTTAGTGCATTTGCTAAGAACTCGGAATATATTAAGCCGGTAATTACTGCAGGTTCCTCTTTTGAAAACCTAATTAAGTGGCTTACCGATGATATCGACGGTACTAAGAATGCTATCACTATTACCGTGGGAGATGCTGCACCCTCCGAAACAGAGAAACTGTTTAATGGTACTATCGGTAGTGCAGGTTCCACTCCAACTGCCGAAGAATGGATTGCTTCACTGGACTTGGTAAAAGACTACACAGACTTCTACCAATTGTTTATTTCACATATCTCTCAACACTTGGAACAAGATTCAGATGTACTCAAGGTATATAAGGCTGCTGCAGATATGGCAAAGGAATTGATGGAATGGGTACTGTATATCGAAGTTCCCAAACATTTAACCCATTATACTCAAGGTACTCAGGCAAGAGATTACAAAGCTCAGGTAACTTGGGTACAGACTTGCCTTGGTACTGTAGGTAACTCTAAGTACATTGCCTACTTTGGTGGTGGACTTAAGTACTACAACGAAAACGGTAATCTTCAGGATTCCGATGTAGTGGGTACTATTGTTGGTTTGGGAGATGCCTCTGCTACTCAATATGGTCCTTGGAAATCCTTTGCTGGTATGAACCGAGGGGTTATTGGAGATGCAGTTGGTCCAGTATGCCCCAACTATGGTTCTCCTTCTCGATATAACGAACTGAACACCCTTGCTCAGAATTATATCAATGAGATGGTAATCAAAGATACTCCAGATGCAGGTAAGCAAACCATGCTATGGCATTGCTTCTCTTCTCAAGTAAAACAGGATTCTGAAAGATTCCTTTCAATCGTAAGACTGAACCTTTACCTGAAGAAGTTCCTTCGCCCGGTACTCAACAAATATATCGAAGAACCAAACGTTTGGAGTACTTGGAAGAGAATCTGGTTGGAGGTTAAACCTACACTGGATTCATTGGTAGATGAAGATGCTATGACCGAGTATACCTGGATGGGTGACCAAGATGCAACTTCTTGGGATGACCTTTCGGTTAATAACGAAGCAGATGCTCGTCAGGGTAAGTACCGTGCTATCCTTAAGTATAAGGATGTAGTTCCTATGCAAGAGGTAACTATGGAGATTGTAATCGATGCAGCTTCTAAGGCAGTATCAATCGTAGAAACAAGTAATAACTTATAAACTCATAACACAATGGGAGCAAAAGTAAAAAACCCACGGAAGAAATTCTTGTGGAGCATCATGTTCCCCAAACACCCTATCAATACTTATCTGTTTCAAAGTTGTACTTTGCCGGATATTGAGATTGACCAGGTTGCTCATGGGGACGTCAATAGAGACGTTAAAACTGCAGGTAGGGTTACTATAGGTAATCTTATCGTAGAGAAACTTATGACTACTGCAGGTTCCGATACATGGCTTCATGATTGGCTATACTCTTGCCAGGACCACATAGTTGGTGGTGGTTTAGTACCAAGCCAATACTGGGAAACGGCAATTGTAAACGAACTTGCCGAAGATGGAGTCTCAGTTCTTAATACCCATGTCTTCGAAGAGGTATGGCCATGTAAGATTACCGGCTTAGACTTGGACAGAATGGCTTCAGAGAATACCATTGAGTCCATAGAGTTCTCAGTTGGTACTGCAGATAAATACTAATTCCTTAGTCTATTTTCACTAAGATTCGGTGGAGGGGTGGGATTCCTGTGATAGGAGCTCACCCCTTTCTTGTTGTTATACGGAGTACTATGAACATTTGTAAACATTAAATATATCAAATTATGGAATTTAGAACATTTAGATTTACCGGACCTTCTGGTTTCGAATATGAAATCAGAGAACAAAATGGTGCTGATGAAGATATTCTCAGTAACCTTTCAGACATGAAGACTTTGATGAACCTTACCAAGTTCATTGCAGCAATCGTAATTAGAACTACTGCTACCCCTAATGGGAAATTAACTGTAGATGATGCCCTTAACTTACCAGTCAATGACCGTTATGCTATTATCTTCAATTCTCGTATCTTCTCTTTGGGAGAGGAAGTAGAATTCGAATATGATTGGGGCAAAGAGAATGGTGGTAAGATTACTTATGGCCAAGACCTTCATGAGTTCCTTTTCGATTACGGTACTACTCCAACTGTAGAGGATTTAAATCAGAAGCCAGATGCTATCCCTTATTATCCAGAGGGAGTTAGATTGGTAGACCATGAATACACTCTTTCATCTGGCAAGAGAATTAAATTCGATTGTATGACTGGTAAGGGAGAACAAGAGTTTATGAAGTTGCCTTTGGATAAACAAACTAAGAATGCTCCTCTTCTTTGTCGGAACCTTTACTTAGAGGTCGATGGTAGTTGGGAGAAGGTAGAAAACTTTACTCCGTTTACTGCAAAGGATATGGCTGAGATGAGAAAGCATATCTTATCTATGGACCCTATCTTCAAAGGTGAATCCCATATCACTAATCCAACCACCGGAGAAGAAAGAACTTATCCTATAGTTTGGGCACCGAATTTTTTCTACCTGACGGAAGAGTAATGTTAGAGAGTGATTTTGTTTATATCACCAGAGCCGAGATAGCCTTAGACTATTTCGGCTTTTTACGTCTTCCGTACCGAATAAGGAAAATATTCAAGGAAATGGCCGAGCAATATTATAAACAATTAAAGAAAAGAAAGTAAATTATGAATACCAGTAGGAGTATAGTAGAGGTCGGTGTTGCCATGGTTTTAAAAGACCGATTCTCTCAAGAGGCTGGCAAGATATCTGGGTCATTCAGAACAATGATGAATGATATGAATACCTGGAATAGAGGTATACAGATGTCAGCTTCCAATACAATGGACTTCGGAATGCAGCTCGTAGGGGGAATGGCAAGGGCCTATAAATACTCTGCGGGTGTTCAGAATGAAGTTTGGACTGCTTCGAAAATTGCTGGTGCTACCATTGCAGAACAAAGAGAAATGTTACAATTGGCAAAAGATGTCAATGAGATAACTCCTCTTACTGCTTCGGATGTTGCATCAGGACAAAGATACCTGGCTATGGCAGGTAACAAATTCGATGCTATTAAAGAAATGATTGGGCCAGCATCTAAGCTGGCTTCAATCTTTACAATGCCAGTGGGACAGAAAGGTGGTGTAGCTGACTTGATGACCAATATCATGTCAATGTACCAAATCCCAATGACTGAAGCCGCTAGAGTAACAGATGATTTATATACTGCAGTTACTAATGCAAATATATCTTTAACAGACTTAGCCCAGTCCATATCCTATGCAGGAGCAGATATGGCAACTGCTGGAGTAGACCTTCGGCAAACGGCTGCTGCTATTGGTGTATTGGGTGATATGGGTATACAAGGTTCTATGGCAGGTACCTCACTGGCTAATATGATACGTTACTTACAACTATCTCTTGTTAACCAAAAAAAGAAAGGCTATAACGCTTTAGCAGACTTGGGCTTAAGTCCCGATGAATTCTTCGATGCTCAAGGTAACCTTATAGACCTTTACACTATCTATCAGAAGTTTGCTAAGGCCGCAGTAGATTTACCTTCACGAATCGAAACACCAACCTTCTTCAATATTTTTGGAGTTCGTGGTAATCGGGGTATGCTCCCCGTACTTCGGGATATTGCTTCTGGTAGAGATAAGATGGGTAAGATACTTGCAACCTATGACCAAAATTTGGGAGCAGTAAATCGACTCAATGAAGAACGTCTTAAAACCGATGCAGGTGTAATCGACCAATTCGAATCAAGTTTAGAGAACTTAACCGTTACGGCAGGTGCGGCTTTGGGTAGAATCTTTACTCCTGTTTTAAATGTTGGTAATAAAATTGTTAAGGTAATCAATGATATCTCAGAAACTTGGGTTGGAGGTTTTGGTCTTAGGATAGGAGCTACTGCAGTAGTAGTGGGTACTATAGTTGCAGGGTTTAATACTGTAAGAGGTATTATTAGGTCTGTTGGGTATTTACAAACTATTGCTACTGCTTCTACTGAAGGTATGTCTGCTGCAGCAATAAAAACTAATACTCAGTTTGCCATTATGGAAGCACACATGGTAAGAATGGTTAACCTTATGAGAACCATGGTTCAACTCCAAATGATGTCAAGCGGTATTGGTATGAATTCTGCTGGTAGATTTTATAACACTAAAACCGGAAGATATGTTAAGACACCAAATCCTGGAGTACCATTAGCAACTACTATGGCGGGTAATTTAGCTGGAGGGGCTTTAGCTGGAGCAGGTGCCCAAGTTGGTAGTCAAGTGGCTAGGCAAGGTGCTATAAAAGGTTTAACATCTATAGGTGGTAGACTTATGGGATTACTTGGTGGACCCTGGGGATTAGCAATTACTGTAGGTCTTCCACTATTAATAGAGGTAGGAAGTAGTCTTATTAAATCAGTAGATAGAAATACAGAAGCTCAGAATAAAGAAGACCCCTCTGCAATCAGGGCTCAGAATGAAGAAAGGTTTCTGAATGCAATGAGAGCAGCTATTAGAGATGGCTTAAAAGACGGTAAGATTAATATCAGTGTAGATGGTGAGATATTGGGAGATTATTCTTTGGGTTCTCAGCAAGATTATACTGGTGTAGCATTAGGATTATAAAATTAAAAACACTATGGCTAGAGTATTAAATAAAGCAGCAGGTAAGATTGTTGAAAAATACAATGACCTTACAAGAGATACAGCAGGTGTTCTTACGGGTCCCTTAAATAAACTATGGAGAGCTCGGATATTACTTAATCGAACTATTTCTACTCTTCCAAAAGATGATGCTCAAAAGGGTAAACTCTATGACCCTAATGGGGTAATAGGAGAAGCTCAGATATCATCCAAGAACCCAATCCTAAACAAACAGCTCCAGGCTAAATGGAGAATGGAATTACAATTTCCAAGATTAGAAGAAGGCGAAGGAGTAGACCCAGCAAAGGGAAATAAGAATACTACTAATTACAGAAACTTCGAGGCTAAAGCAGAGGTTATATATCAGAATGAGGTAAGGATATATAATATGACTGTTAACCCCACTCAATACATTACCTTACAGAATAGACCTCCGGAATTAGACTTCCGAGGAGAAACCACATGGGCAACCATTAAATCAATGGGACGTAATGTACCAATGTATCATTTTACTGGTGCTGAGGATATTATTCAATTCAACGTATCTTGGTACTGTAATGACCCAGAAAATCCTGAGGAGGTAATCAATAAGTGTAGATTATTAGAGGCCTGGACTAAGGCTAATGGTTATCAATCAGCTCCTCCTATTGTTAAGATAGAATGGGGGGATTCTGGTATCTTTGATAACCATTATTACATTCTTACTTCAGCAACTTATACTTTGAAGAACTTTCAGAACGGTTATAGAATAAGGGTACCTGGAAAGCCAGCTACTTTTGGTAATGGTAGGTTATTGCCTGCAGCAGCAACTCAAGAATTGATTTTCAAGAGAGTAAGTGCATATAACTTATCTTATGGAGATTTTATAAATTCCGATTCACTTAAAAAGACGGGAGGTATTAAATATGATTGATGTTAACCAATATTTGATGGGAGCTAGTCCTTATAATAATGCCTATGCTCTAAATTATGGGGATGGTGATTACTCTTTAGAAGCTCCGGTAGTTTCTGTACCTTCGTCCCCTAATGATATTCAACACACTATTAAGGATGGAGAGACTTTACAGAATATAGCCTATAGATATTATGGTGATTCTGGTAAATGGTATCTTATTGCAGAAGCTAATGGTATATTAAATCCTTTTAAAGAGGTGGAAAGTGGAACACTCATAAGAATCCCAGTTTATGGCAGCTAAACAAAAACCCATATTATATAACGGAATGGGTCAACCGTATTTGGCTCTATTCGATTTCAGAGGTATGCCGATAATGAACCAAATTACTGGTATACCTCTTGGAGCTTATATTAGTACCTGGAATTATAGGTATGATGAAGAAAAAGAAAATCTTGCTACAATTACATTTGATACTGGAGACCCAGATACTGTAGATATAGATGCTTTACAAGAGGGTAGTGTGATATGCTTACAGTGGGGATATATATACCCAGATGGTCAATTCATATCAGGTCCAATTAAAACCATTAAGGTCAGGGACTTTGAGGCAAAGTTTGATTCTACTGGTACTCATGTAACTATCAAGTGTATAGACTCTATCGGTGATTTAAGATATCAACCACCATATAATTTCTCTGAAGCTTCAGAGAACAGTTTATCATCATATTTAGATGGAGGCTGTAATAATGGTGTAGGTGTAATCATAGAAATATTTCAGTAATGGAACAACGAATAATAAGTAATAAAGTATATGAGTCACTACAGGTACCTACAGAGAATACCCGTACCACTACTGGTAAAGTACTCTATGCTAACAAATACAGTGGGATAGCAGAAGTGGCTATGCCAGAAGATTTGAAGGCTCTGATTAATAGTGACTTTGGGTTAGTTGGCAAGAACATCTTAGTTCAATTAGAACAAAAGATGAGAGGTTATACTAATGGCCCTTGGTACATAGATTCAAGAGATAATGTTATTTATATACACAATAGGAAATTCCATGAAGAACCTGTAACTGTTTATACTTATCAGGGTGAGAATGGCGAAGTACTCAGTGTTCAATTTTCTACTCAGAAGGTAACTAAAAGAGTTAAGGCTACACTCTCTCCTACTATTAATCCTGAAAGTAAAGACTTAGAAATATTAAGTACTGGAATTGATGATACCGAAAAATTACCCGAGATAGTAGCTAATGAGAATAATGGGGTATATTATAAGAACTGGCATACCTCAGTAGGTAAATATGGTGCTGAAAATAATCCTCAAGATATACCAACTATTATGGAAATGAGATTAAAGCATACTATAAGTACCGACCCTAACTTAAGAGCTTCAATTGAAGCTAGGAAACAATTGAATGACAAATGGAATCAAGATGTAGCAGAATATTCTGCTTCTAACCCAGCCGAAGCATATAGACAAGGTAAAGAAAAATTCCTTAATGAACTTAGTACAGACCAGGTAAGAAGTATCATAAATAAAACCATTCAAAGAGAAGAATTTCCTGCTGATAGACGTGCAGCTTTAAATGCAGCCCTTAAGAATGTGGTTAATGGTAAGACCCTAGATGAAGATATATACAATATCCTTAAGAACGAAAGGTACCTTTTTGAGGGTAAAGACCAAATGGAATACATGGTCATAGAAGACCTGGACCCAAGAGACTTTGACCCAGAACATACTCCCAAGGGTGGAGCTAATGATTGGGGATTAGAGGATGAAGAAAGTGTTTATCGAGGTATATCGGCTTTAAAGAAAGGTCCCTATACCATGGTGATTGATGACACTCCGGTTATCAAATATAAAAATCCATTAAACCCCAGCCTTGGTGTATTCAGTGTTACAGTAAAAGTTCAACATTGGAAAAAGGCTAATGTTGAAATACCGCTGTACAAACTTTACCATAACTTATTCAGTAGATACGGAGGGATAGATAAGTGGGCTTGGGCAGCTAATGCTAATGCTAATGGTGGTTTAAAGCATACAGAGAGTAAACTGGTTTGTCAAATGCAAGTTGTTGGAAGACCTTTACTAGCTTCTTCTCAAATACTAATCTTAGAAAATGTGGGTAAACGATGGTCTGGTCCTTGGTATATAAAACAATGTACCCACTCTATGGATGCAGGCCAGGGATATGTAACTAATTTAGAGTTAGTGAAGAACTCGAGTAGGGCTGGTTCTACTACTTCTAAGACTGGATTGTCTACTCAAACCGTTGTAGCTAATGATGCTAAAGCTAATGCTGTAACCTCTAAGGGTAAAGATAAGAAGGCTTTGAGTAATATCAACGAATTGGATTTGAGTTGGACTTACAATGAGGTTGCCTATTTCATTGAATCTGGTATTATGGATAAGGAAGGAAATGTATTAGATATTAAACGTAGAGACGAAATGGCTAGGAAGAAAGCTTATTATACCGAAGTATTGGCTAAGACTCCAATCGAGAAAGCCGAGGGTATAGCTGTAAGCTCTGGCAGTTTAACTACTTCTTCGGGCAAGGTAGTACCCGGAAAAATAACCATTAAGGATATTCAAGTACCAGATGACTATTGGGTTAAATTCGATTATATGGAAGTAGTCATAAAGAGATTCAAGGAATATATTAAGAATAAGGAAGTGAGGGAATTATGGGCTATGAAACTGCAAAAATAATAACAGAAGAAGGATTAGAGGGTCTTGGAAGGTATTACTCTATTTATCGGGGGATAGTTGTTGATAATAATGATACCGAAAAGAAGATGAATAGGGTAAAAGTATGTATACCAGAAGTAATGGGAGGTACCTTTGCTTGGGCTTTACCGAAAGGACAACATGGTTCAATAAGTAGTGGATTTAAGTTCTTAGCCCCTAAGGTAGGAGATATAGTATTCATTACTTTTGAATTTGGTGATCCTACTAAACCCTTATGGGAATACCATGGTTGGAGTATGAATCAAGTACCCCAACCTTTGGATGGCCCAAATAAGATGGGGATAGTTACTCCAGAAGGTAATCTCATTGTAATAGACGATAATAATGGGAAACTAAATCTTTATTTTAATGGAGATATCTCAGTTTATTCTGAATCTAATGTAGTGGTATCAGCTAATAAGGATATCAATGTATCTTCAGGTGATACCCTTATATTAAATACCGGAGAAAATCAGGGGTTAATCAATATTGCTCAACTAACAGAAAAACTAAATCAAACTATCCAAGAGCTAGAACAACTTCGCAGTATGTTCAATTCTCATGTACACTCAGGTGTAACTACTGGACCAGGTTCTTCAGGTCCTACAGTAACTCAAGTAACTAAACCTTTCTCACAATTCGTTGTAGACGATTATGAGGATAAAACCTGCATACACTAATGGAAAAGAATTACTTTACAGACTTAGTTGGTATAGGTGTAACTTATCCTATCCAACTTACAACTAATGAAAAGGGTGAAAGAGGTTGGTACCCAGTAAATGGGGATTTTAAACTTATCAGAGATAATATAAGTTCGATATTATATTACATGATAGGCCAGAGATTTCGACAGGAAAACTTTGGTAGTAAACTATGGCAATGTATTGAGGAACCAAACTCACAAGCCCTAAGTTTTATAATTAAAGAGTTTTTAAAACAAGCCATAGGTGCTTGGGAACAAAGGATAACCTTCCAAAATATCACCGTTACTAGAGTTGATGCAAAAATACACATAGAAGTAACATATGTAGTAAATGGAACAAATTCTAGTCAGTACCTCGATATCACCTATGACCGGTCGGATAATTCATTAAATACACAATAATATGGGAATCACAAATAAATGGCTTAACCCATACCAGAGGTCTTATCAACAGATTAAGGCCAAGCTGGTTGAATCCCTTATGGGACTCAAAGACCCTCAAGGTCAGAAACTCATAACGGATTATTCGGAGGGGAACATCTTAATTATCATCCTCTCATTATTTGCGGCAATTGCCGAAGTACTTCACTACTATGTAGATAACATGGCAAGGGAAACCTTTCTACCTACGGCAAGAAGGTATGATTCGGTAGTTAAACATGGAGCTTTGGTAGATTATCATGCTCGAGCAGCAATTGCTGCTACAGTAGATGTAATCTTATCCAGAAGCATTACTGGTAATTCTATTGGAGCTAAGTTAACTATACCCCAAGGTACTCTGTTTACAGATTCTAGTGGTAATTCTTGGTTATCTGCCAGAGACGTAACTTGGTATTCAAATGTAACCACTTGTAAAGTACCAATTATACAACATGAAAAGTATACTGCAAGCGCTCTCAATAATATGGTAATACCCACTGGAGATAGAGTTATAATTCATCTGGGTACTCTACCAAATGGTAAGTATTACGAACAAGGCTCTATGTCATTACAGATAGGTGGGGAAACATGGGTATTAGTAGATACCTTTGCAAAGTCTAAACCCACAGATAAGCATTTCATGGTTTCAGTAGATGAGGCACTCAATCCTTATATAATGTTTGGAGATGGCACCTTTGGTAAGAAGCCTGCAGCAGGAGCAAAAATAACCAATGTGGTATTCTACTTAACCAATGGTACTCAGGGTAATGTAAAGAGTAATACTATTACTTCTGTACCTTCAGTAATCTCTTCTTCAATTACTGATGCTACCGTAAGTAATGCTTACGATGCCGGAGGTGGTTCAAACTATGAAAACTTTACAATGCTCAAAGAACATATACCTTTGAGTGTAAAGACTTTGGGAGTAGCAATTACCAAAGAGGATTTCGAAAGTTTAGCTATGTTAGTTGATGGGGTAAACAAAGCTAAAGCCGATTATGAATGCGGTAGAAAGCTTACCGTATATATTAGCCCAGATGGTGGAGCAGTTGCTTCTTCTGAATTAATTAATAGGGTATATAATTTATTATCCCAAAGGGCTCCTATGACTACTTGGTTGAAGGTTAAATCTGCAGGCAAGGTTCAGATTATTCTAGAGATGGATGTTACCGGTAAGAAGTCTTATAAGACTGCAGAGATACAAACTCAAATTCTTACAGCATTATACAATGCCTATTCTCCAGAGCAAGCTCAGATAGGTGGAAGCGTAAGGTTATCAGATATCTATGCCTTAATAGATAACTTATCAACAGTAGATTACCTTCACCTTACTAAATTCTATATTAAACCTTGGCCTACTACCATCTATGGTAATAAAGAATTGAACTTGGGTCAGTTTAAATTGAATAAGGCTAAAGGGTCTATGACTTACTATATTACCTTCAATTCATCAACTACTTTTACTGTACGTTCTGTATCAAATGGGTATAGGGCTACTGGTACTGTAGGTAATTCTATACAGGTAATAGATAAGGCTAATGGCTTTGACTTCTCTTTGGATATTCAGAACAATAATTATCAGTCTGGTTACAGATATTCTATTACGGTATCAGAACCTAACCATGACTATGAAGACCCCGGTTTTAATTTACCAGTATTCGAAAATGCTTCACAATTGACTTTAACCGTAAAAGAAATTGTATAATGATAAACCTCAAAAATCTAATCGACTTTTTGCCATTCGAGTATAAAGCTCAAGATACCTATAAGGTAAATGGCAAAGGCATCTTAGAGAGGTTTCTAGAAATTTGTGGAGAGCATTTTGAAGATTACATTACAAAGGATATTGAGAATATCTTGGACATTATCGATATAGATAAGGCTCCGGATATGTATCTCAATTTCCTTTGGCAATTCCTCGGAGAAATGCCCTTTGCTTATGGGAACACTATAGATGCACAGAAATGGGCAGAGTACTTTAATGGGTTCTACTCCGATGATAAACTCCAAGAGTTATCTAAGCTTTGGATAATACCAAAGGAGGGACCCTTTACTTTAACCAGTACTCAAGTAAGAAACATCCTGAAGTATTCGATATCTCTTTTTAAAATAAGAGGTACCTCTGAGTTCTTCGAAATAATGATGAGGCTGTATGGGTTAACCTGCGTAGTAACTGACCCTGCAAAGGCTGATAGTTATGATGGTTGGGTAAAAGGTAATCCGCACTTTGACCAGTATTACCATTATGACGATAAGTATACCTATGATAATACTTTCGATTGTTCTCAATGTATACCGGTAACCTTTAGACTTACCGGTCATGGATATACTTCGAACTCGGCAGCTTTCAGAAAATTTAGAGAAGCCGTAGAGGCTTTCTTTAAAAGATTCATACCCTATCATGTATCTTTCGATATTCAATATGGGTTTACCGTAAATGATGGGTATACAATTAAAGCTGAGTTAGTAAATCCGGACCAACCCAATCTTATTACTTCAGAGGTATATGAAGTACCGGTAAAGGTAACTGTAACTTCAGATTGGATAAATGCCGACCTAAGATATCAGATATCCAGTGATAATATAAATTGGGGTTACACTAAACACGAAAGTGGTTCCATTTTTAATATACCCAGAGCAGGTACTTATTATTTTAGAAGTGTGGGAGACCCTACTAAGGTAACTCAAATCACGGTTAATCAAGAATCTTATAATCGAGTATATTCTATTACTTGTGACCCTATTACTGGAAAGATAACTCCTACTAACCTAAAAGTAAGTACAGTAGTAAGGGCAAACGTATCCTATAAGGGTACCGTGAAAACCTGTAATGTACGATTATCCGGTACTGATATAGTGAAAGTCTCTGGCTCAACTTGGGAATTTTCAGAGCCTGGTACCTACATCTTTGAGATTGTAGAGTTCCCAGTAAAGCAAACTTCCTTTGTTGTAACTCGAGAAGAGATTACATATAAGGTAAGATGTACACCTTCTGAATTTAGAGTTGGGGATAAGCAAAGTATCAAGGATGCTACTACCACTCTTACCATCGAATCGAATTACCCAGAATCATTTACTGGTGAACTATATTGTAGGCTAATTGGTGATACTAAGTTGTTTAAGAACGGTGATAAGTTTACTGCTAATAGTTATGGTACTTATAAGTTTAAATGTACACTGGATAAAAGGGAAACCGATGAAGGTGTAGGTATATTCGAAGTAGTATCTGGTAAGACTGCAGTATATAGAATTACTGTTAGCCCACCAACAGTCACATTATTCAATGGCTCTGCAAAAGCTACAGTAAAGATACAACGTATTTCTGGTAATGGGGATGATTACAGAGTAAGGGTAATTGAAACTGGGGAAACCTTTAATGCTCAGAATGGTTATGTATATACTGCAAATAGGGCAGGGACTTATACCTTCCAGTCTGTAGCTTACCCTACTGCTAAGACTACTTTGGTAGTTAATAATTCTCCAGTAGTATATCAGAATAAATTAAAGATAGTACCTTCGGATGCTACAGACAGTCATTGGAAAGAACCCAACTGGGCATTACCAGAAGACCAGATAGATGATACTTATGCAGTATACCAATTACTGGATGAGAAGTCTGCTTGTAAGTTCCATCTTGAGGAAATGAAAAATGAGGTCAATGTAAGTGGTACTGCTACCTGTGATGAGAACGGGGAAACCTATAACCTTGATGAAGAGATTACTCTTACCAAGGCTGGGACTTATACCTTTGTAGCGGATGATGGTTCTTCTTTAAGATGCCAAGTAATATTGGAAGATTATCCTACAATCATCGAGATTTCTTGTACTCCCCCTTATGCAGAATTAAAGGGGAATGTTAAACAGGTATCTACTTTAATCAAGTGTACTTCTAATAAACCAGACTTCGATAGTCGAATAAGGGAAGTTGGTAAAGTAACTACTTATGACGCAGGTGGTGCTGGTTATGAATTTGTAATTGCACAAGCTGGAGAGTATATATTCGAATCAGTGGTAGATACTTCGAAGAGAACTAAGTTCACCGTAGTAGATGCAGACCTTTTAAGGGTTAGTCCTCAAAAGTTAGAATGGGAACATGATGACCTCTCAGAGAAAACATTTACCATTACAACTTACAGTAATCAATCTTGGCAAATAGTAGAACAATGATAAATTCAACAATCGATAGAATAACAGAGACCACAACTCAGTCTTTATTCAAGACATTCACTGTGGGTATATTGGGAGAGTGTACACAAATCTTGTATGATTTGAGATGGATGATAATTCTTGCAATAATTCTAATCCTATCAGATTTATGGTTTGGGTTATCGGCAAGTAGGTTACAGAAAATCGAAATTCGAAAATCTAGAGCTGGAAGAAGAACTCTAAACAAAATAGTAGATTATATCTGTTATGTTCTACTTGGTGCTGTACTTGGTAAAGCTATTGGGGAACCCTATGGGATGAACCCAATAGTGGTATCAATAACGGTTATGGTAATATGCTACTGTTTCGAAGTAGATAGTATATATGGACACATCTGTGAAATACATGGTATTAAGAAACGGTACAGTATATGGAGAATACTCTTTAAATTGTTAACCCTCAAGTTCAAGGATGTAGGTGAAGCATTTAAAGATATGTCAGAACAGAAAAATCAATTTAAAAATACTAAGGACAATGAAGACGTACTTTAAGTATGAAGGTATTATTAAATCAAAGGAAGCAGCAGAGGCAATTGCTGCTCCTTCTGGTTTAGGACCATTCTGTGGATTTGGCTCAGCTACCATAAATGGTAACAAGTTAGTGGTATCTCCTCAGGGAGTTGCTGGAAGTAAGTATGCCAATGTAATCAAGGATAGGATTATGGCAAGGTATATGGCAAAGGCTTCAGAAGATGGGGAATTGCCAGATGTAAACTTTGGGTGTATTTCAAGGGATGGGTATGTATTTATATCTGATGAACAAACCCTTACCATTGAGAATATCCAAGGTACCCAAGGTTCAACAGAAGAAGTATTACTCTTTGCAGTACATACTACTATTTCTGAACCAGTAGATAATCCAGTAGACTTTGTAGCTTATTGGAATGAATCCTCCGAAAGCTTCTACACCTTGTTTAAAAAGTCTCTGGATATTTATTATCCGATTGCCGAAGAGAATCGTACACCGGATATCATTAATAATGATGTATATTCTAATTACGATATGACCTATAGCAATCTTCTAGAGATGGTAGAGAGTGCTTGCCCTTATTACTCTAATAATAAAACTTCCGTTGTTCTTATCGGAGTATATGGTAAGGGTACTGATGCAATGACTAAACGAAATGAGAACTTTGCTATCGTACCCTATCAGGGTAAGTTCCAAGAAATCCCTTATACTACTGCTGCCCAGAGTATGATGAAAGAATCAGTGAAAAGAGTAGAACAGATAAATTCAGGCTTTCCAGTAGTAGATGAATCGGGTACTAAGTTAAATATCAAGCAATACATTGATAGTCAAATTGAGGCTATCAGAAAAGAATTCTCTGAATCTCTGAGTACTGCTAACTTACCAATCGGTTCTATTATTCTTTGGGAAACCGATGTAATACCCGATGGTTGGGCAGAATATACTAAGGCAGCTGGTAGAATAGTTATTGGTTACCAAGCTGGAGGTGTTCAAATTGGGGATGAAGTAATGTTACAGAATGTTGGAGATTACTATACTCCAACTAAAGGCAACTTCCTAATCTCAATTAAAGGCGATGACCTTCCTAAGCATAGGCATGCTCTTGGTGTATCTAAAGGTAAACAAGATAATGCCAATAACTGGGCGAACGTTCGTCCTCAATCTTTCTTTAATAGGGAGACAGGGTTGAATGGTGATTTCGGTAGAGGAACTCCTACCAAGGGTATTCAAGATGGTGCTATCGTAGTAAGCTGGAACCTATTAGGGGAATCTTTCTTACAAGAAACTTCGGTAGAAACTTTGGATATTGAAAAATTGCCACCGACTATTACATTACGATATATCCAAAAAATATCATCATAAAGTTGTTATTAGTTATTTAGTAGTATTAAAACTCATGTGTATTATTTGTATTGTTTAAGAGTAAACATTTGTTTTCAATCTGTGTTTTGCGTAGTAAAAATTAATTGGGAGAGGGACGTTGGGAAACGCCCCTTTTCTTTTGTGTTAATACTTAAGTTCTTCTTTAGCTCGGTCTTCCCAATATTGTATATCTTGTCTAAGTTCTGATATATATCTCATAGATTCATTAGTCTTAGGCATTTCGAAAAATTCGATAAGCATTATATTAGTTATTCGAGTACTATTTTCAAGCCTTTCCTTGATAAAAGGGGGAGGAGTAATTAATACCTCAAATAAAAGATAGGCATCTGGAGAAAGCTTATCCTTCATATATGTATACATCATATCAAGCATTTCTGATTTAGCTTTTTCTTCTTCGGTATCATCCTCTAATTCTTTGTCATTGTCGAATAAGTCATCAAGTTTAAAGAGGCTTTGATTATACTCTGCTTGTTCTCCGTATGCAGAACGAAGCAATTTGTTTTTGAATGTACTAAGTGATGCAAGGATTCTTGCTTTAAGATGTTCTTCAGTACATTCACCATAGTATTTGTTGAAAACAAATAACATCTTATCCCAGAAATAAGATTGGATAATATCCGGTGTAAGATTAAACCGTTTATAATCAATCTGTCTGGTAAGGTTTCTAATTACTGGCTTACAAACTTTATAAAGTCTGTTGAAAGTAGCTTCATCATATTCTTGCATAGGTTTTAATCGATGAAGCTCTGAACCGTTATTTCCTTTACTTTTTCCCATGTTTTTAAATATTCGTTATGCAAATATAAGTATTTTTTCTTATATAAAATAATAATATTAAATATTCGGGAGCTTAAGGTAGTGGATTAGTAGTTTCTAGATAGATGTCAACATACTTAGAACTATCTCGGTACTATCAAAATCTATTAGTTTATATAATATTGCAATATAGATATGAAGAAATTTAAAGACAACATCAAGTTCAGTTTTTCTCCTGAGTTTCAGTTCGAGATACTCAGGTTTGTTTTAAAAGATAAGGAAGGAGGATTAGTACTCAAAAGGATTAAATCCAATTACCTGGTTCTCATAGAACACTCCCTTATCTTCGAGGGTATATCAAAATATTTTAAGAAGCAAGGCAGAATGCCCTCTGAGAATATTCTAAAGGAAGTATTAAAAGAGTTACTAGAATCTAAAACCTATGTGGATTTGGTAACTAAAGATGATATACCCAATATCAATAAACTAATAAGTAATCTCTATCATATACCCCTATCGGATTCTGATTATATAAAAGAAAAGATATATCAGTTCTCTACTTATGTTGAGATGAAGAACTTAAATGATTCCTTCGATTTGGATAACTTCGAACAATACGAAGAGTATTCGAGGAAGATTGAAAAGGTACTTCAGAAAAGTAAACCTAAGAAAGAAGATGAACCTTTATATATGATTCGGGATATTACCGAGAGACAGTTTAGAAGACAATCAGAACCTTCAGTTATACCTTGCCCATTTAGGCAGTTGAATGAACTAACTAATGCAGGAGGTTATCCAGAGCATTCTGTTAATGTGATACTAGATAAACCCAAGGCAAAGAAAACCTTCTTTATGGTAAACCTTGCAAGAGGTTATCTCAGAATGAAGAAGTCAGTATTATATATTGATACAGAAAATGGCCAAGAACAAATCATGGACCGTTTTATTCAATCCAGTATTAATAAAACCAAGAAGGAATTATACTCGGGTGAATATGATAAACTTGAGGCAAAGCATTTAAGGAAACTTGCAAGGTTTGGAGTTGAATTAGTGGTTGAGCGTGTACCAGCAATGATTACTAATACCACTTATATAAGGGAAAAGATAATTCAACTTCGTAATCAAGGAATCGATATTAAAGTTCTTATGGTTGACTACGCTGGTAAACTTGCATCAATAGCGGGGGATAGGGAAGATTTCGAAAGAATATCTAATGTATACGTAGATCTTCAGAATCTGGCAGAGGAATTACATTTAGACATTATATGGACTGCTCATCACATTACTCGTGAAGGTAAAAAGCATAGGCTTACTCGGTATGATGAGAATGATATCTCTGGTTCAATTGCCATTGTTCGTAATGCCCAGGTTATCATGGGTCTTAACTCTACTGAGCAAGAAGAGAAAGATAATATTCTTCGAGCTGAGATAGTAGTACAAAGGGATGGTCTTCCTTCCGGTAGAGCATTATTCAAATGCGATGTCGAAAGGCAAAGATGTACGGAATTTACAAGGGAACAACGTAAACAATATGATGAAGTATATGGTAGTAAGTTGGATGAACAATTTAAAAAGAATACTAACCCGGATGCGGATTCTAAGAAAAGGGAAAGAACTACTGGAGACATTTAGATGTAAGTTGGGTTATCATGAATGGGTAGCAGTTCATTGGACTGAGTTTAAACAGAGACCTCGTAGGGCAATTTTTTCTAAGAAAGGCGGGAGAAGGAAAGCCCAGTATTATGAGAAACGTCATGTAGAGTATTACTGTAATATATGCGGGAAGAAAAGATATGAAAATAACAAACCAGTTTAAATCTAGACTAAGAACTTACTTCGTTAAACGATTAGGGGGTTATGATTATAGGCATGGCTGGATGCGTATACC